>Ga0207031_10007_pt2 | contig 53033 bp, 49 predicted proteins | sample Alteio_BWMinCont_37_FD_153278 | JGI IMG/M metagenome (GOLD analysis project Ga0207031, IMG submission 153278) | Enriched cells from forest soil in Barre Woods Harvard Forest LTER site, Petersham, Massachusetts, United States -... | ecosystem: Environmental > Terrestrial > Soil > Temperate forest >... | reverse complement strand
TCACGTCGCCTCAGGAACGGAATTTCCGGGCGCCCGACAACCTGCTATTGTGCTCTCAGCCATTCCTTCCCAGGTGCTACGCACGGGACTTCACATTTCCGGCGTGCCTATAGTCTACGGACCGTGTTTGTCGCGTATCAAGTTTCCGAGGTGTCGAGATCTTCCAATCTGATATCGCGTGTCTCTCGTATGAAGAGCAGAGCCAGCATTGCAGCGGCTCCGTAGACCGCGTAAGCGAGAGGTAAATAGTGCCAGTGATGAGCAACGTCCTGACCGATCAATCTTGCTAAGAGAGGCGGCGCGATCATTCCAGCCAGAATGCCCGACAATCCATAGGAAATACCGGTGCCGGAGTATCGAAATCTTGTCGGGAAGGTCTCGGAGGTGAGAATGGGCACGAGCCCATGCAACAATCCCATCCCGAAAAGGACGATCAGACACATGAGAATGGCTACGAGCACAACGTGCCGGCCTACGATGGCGAGTGCGAAGGGATAAGAGACGAGCAGCGTCGCCCCGATAGCGAAATAGGCGAGCCTTCTGCGCTTGAAAATGTCGGCTAATGGTCCGCTGAGCAGCACTCCCGTGACATCGGCAAAGCGGCTAAGGAAGATGATGATCGCCGCAGTGGCCAACGGGATACCTGCGAGATGCATGAACGAGACGATGAAAGCTCCGGTCACGACCGTATCCAAGTTCTGAAACGCAGCAACCGTGGCAAGAAGGAAGATGGAACCCGCGTGTTTCCGGAAGACGTCAAAGCTGGGCAAGCGGGCGAGTTGCTCCCGATGCTTGAGTTGCTCAAATAGAGGGGAGTCGGCCAGCTTATACCGTGCTACCAGAGCTGGAATGACGATGATTGCGGAAAACACCATAGCGACACGCCATCCGGTCGTAGCGAAACTCTTTCTGAGCAGCAAGAACATGCCGCTGGCAGCCATTATGCCTAGAGCCAAGCCGAGGTTCGCGAGCGACATCCAAAACGCCCGAGAGCGGCGTTTGGCGCCAAACTCCGCGAGCAAAGACGTAGCTCCGCCAAATTCGCCGCCTACGCCGATGCCCTGAATGATGCGGAGAAGGACCAGAAGTATCGGCGCCGCAATACCTATCGTTGCATAGCCCGGAAGCAAGCCCGTCAGACACGTACTGGCACCTACTACCACGATATTTATCAGGAACGCGAACTTGCGCCCGGACCGGTCACCAAAGTGGCCGAAAATGAAGGCACCGAGCAGGCGTGCGGGGTGCCCGGCTGCATACGCTAAGTAGGAAAACACCAAGGCTTGGGTTGGAGGCAACTTCGGGAAAAAGATGTTCGGAAAGGCGCTCGCCACAGCGAATCCGAAAATCGCAAAGTCGTAAAACTCCACCAAGACGCCTGCGGTTGCGGAAAAAGCCAGAATGATCAATGTTCGAGTATCGGCGCTTGGGACGGAACTCTCGGACATGTAAGGCTGACCACCAGAAAGTTCCTTGGCAACCGGCGAGTTCAGAACAGGGTTCATGGGCGTCTTCCCCATGCCGACCAGAGTATCGATGAGGGCATCATGAAGCTTGGATGGTTCAACCGTGCCAGATCTTCATCGAATTGTTGCGGGGTGATGTAATTGGCCTCGATCATCGCTTCTCGAAGCTGTTCGAAGTTCGCCCGTATCATCGCGACACCAGGAGATCCGCTTTGCCACATGAATAATTGCGCCGACGCTCCCACGCTGGTCAATCCGCTTTCTCGCAGTAACCCGGAAAGCAATCGTCCATACCGACGATTCACGCCGCTATCTTCCAAAAGTCTTAGCATTGCGGCATGTGTCTGCAAAAGTACTTCGCCTGAACTGAGTGTCGGATCCGGCGGAATGGAGCAGCTATCATATTCCTCGACCAATAGCCACCCTCCCACCTTCAAACTGGAAATCATACGCGCCAGAGCGGTATCGCGCTCGCGCACGTGCATCAGCACAAGACGCGTGTGAATCAGATCGAACTCTGCGTCCGGCAGAGCATCGGAGGCTATATCATGGGCGCGCACGTCTAGAGCGGGGCCCCGCAAGGGCTCTAGGAAACGGGTATCGACGTCGGTGACCAGCACATGCCCCGTGGGGCCCACACGATCTGCAATCCACTTCGCAATCGTTCCACTGCCGGCGCCAACCTCCAAGCAGCGCCATCCGCACGCAACACCCAGGGTTTCCAAATGACGGATGGTTTGTGGGTCATAGATTGCGGCTAGCGCTGCAAGTCGAATCCGCGCCTCTTCGCCTTTATTTGCGAGCAAGTAGTCCGAGTGAACCACCGCTATCGCTGTGGTACCGCAGATTCCCATGACTCCCCCTTCTCTGTCCGGGTTAAGAACTGGCCTGAACTGATTCCTCAAGGCTCGGTTTAGACCATTGATTTAGCGGAGCGTCGGCGTATGATACAAGCTCAAAAATATTAACAATTGTTGAGAATCACTCAATGATCGACTTTACGTCTCGGCAACTCCGGGCCTTTTTGTTGGCCGCGCAGCATCGCAGCTTCACACGTGCCGCTGGCGCGCTGTTCATCACCCCTTCTGGGCTGAGCGTGTTGATCAAGGAGCTGGAGAACCAGCTGGGCGTCAGGCTTTTCGACCGCACGACGCGACAGGTAGCCCTTACGGCGTCGGGAACCGAATTGCTCACGGCTGTTCAGCACAACCTTCATGAATTAGACAGTTCTCTGTCCCACATCGCGCAAACCAAGGGTGCCGTCGGCCCATCCCTGTCAGTGGGTGCGGCGCCCCTATGGGCAGCCGGAGGGGTAGCGCAAGCCATCAAAGCATTCCATCCCCGTAGGCCAGAGCTTCGGCTACAGGTATTCGATGGTGACACCGCTACCACTTTAAGGAAGGTCGAGTCCGGGGAACTCGATATCGGACTTGGTTTCTTCTTCAAGCACGTTCCCGGCATTCGGCGAATCCCATTGTTCCGTTTTTCTCTCATGGTGATAAGAGCGAATCCCGGACGTGCGTCCTCTCGTCCCACGGCGAGTTGGGCCTCGTTGAAGGGAGAGAGATTCGTTACCTTGCAACCGTCCTTACCCATGCAGCAGTTCGTTGACAGGAACCTTGCGAAGGCGGGCATCAGCTACCAACCCAGTCTTGTTTTGAACTATCTCCTCACGCAAATCGCTATGGTCGAAGCGGGAGAGGGAATCGCTGTCGTTCCTTCCTTCGCATTGCCGGAATGTCAGAGTAGAGGACTCCTAATCAGTTCTTTGGTCAATCCAACTGTGCACCTTGACTTCTACCAGATTCGCAAGGGAGGCAGGAAGCTTTCGCCAGTTGCGGAAGAGTTCACGACGTTTCTGAAGAACTACATCGTTGAGTGGGCCCGGAAATACCGCCTAGTGTGAAGCACATAAACCAATTCCGCCGAGTACGGGCAACCCGGAAGTAATCGACTAGTCTGTCGGATTAGTACAAACGCTAGTGCTTTACCGGGACTGATCGTGGTCTGCTTCGGTCGGTTTTGGGTCCGTGGTCTCCCGTTCCCAAATGCGAGGCGCCTGGTGCTCCCATTTCAGTCGAAGAACGCACTTCCATTGCACCTAGGCCCCACAGCCAAAGTCAGAATCCTCCGCTTCAAAAATCTTTCGCCATTCCGGCATTACCGCGGGTTTCACAACTACGTTTGAGGTATTCACCGGTGTTTGCCCCGACAACTCGCTTGAACGCCTTACTGAACGCAGCGTCGGACTCATAACCGACCAACCGAGCAACGTCTATGAGCTTCTTGTCACGGCGTTGTAGTAACTTCATCGCCTTCTGCATCCGCCACTCGGTTACGTATTCCAGCGGTGTTTGTCCGAGTAACTCTTTGAAACGCGCTGCGAATGCGGAGCGAGACATGCCCGCCGTTTCGGCCAGGGTTTCGACCGTCCATGGCGTATTCACTCTGTCGTGAATGGCACTGAGGGCAGTGCCCATTTGAGGATCGAAAACAGCACGAAGCCATCCTTTGTTGCGTTCCGGTCTCGACGCGATATGCGTCCGGAGTAGTTGGATAAACAGAACCTCGGCCAGCCGCGTGGCGACTACTTCAGATCCCGGCGCCTGTTCTGCCATTTCTGACGCCAGCGCTTGCATTGTGTTCTGAAGAGCAAGCGTGCGTGCCTGATCGGCCTTAATCAGAATGAAGCTCGGCAATAACTGAGTGATCGGCTTCAGACTGGCGCGATCGAAACTGAAGGACCCACAGACGATTGTCGTCGGTGCGCCACCACCTCCGCATTTAGCGACATTGCCATTGGCTTTAGCGGCGATCTCGCGGAAGGTTGACCTTGGACGCGTTCGCGGGCTATCCCGCATGACGATCGAAGTGTCGCGGTCCAGCAAGAAGCAGTCACCACCGGTGAGGGGAATCGGCTCCGGAATCCCTTCGACACTCAGCCAACAGTTGCCGCGCGAAAGCATGGCGAAGTGCGCCAAATCTGTGGGTGACATCTTTTTGTCGGAAGGCGTGACTTTTTCTTCGGTCTGTTTCTCCTGTATCAAGCCCCACGGGGCTGTCGCTTCGAGTCTGTGCTGACCGAAAGCGGTTATTTGCATCGTTCTGAAGATGTCTGTTATCGGGTCCAACTTAGCCTCCCTCTTTTGGACGAATAGGCAAAAGATTAGGACTGCCGAGCAGTTCTCGTCCACCGCCAAAGGAATCTACTCTTTGGATGCGGTTTCGAGAACTACGAAATTGTGTACGAGACTAAACAGCTTTGCCCGTCCAGTTGACGCACGATGAACGAACTTGCTTGGACGACCGGATTCTACACATCTATCGAAGGGAGTAATTATGGGAAAGCTTGAAGGAAAAGTTGCAGTCATCACCGGTGGCGCCACCGGCATCGGCCGCGCCGCAGCAAAACGCTTCATCAAGGAGGGCGCCTTTGTCTTCATCTTCGGCCGCCGGCAGGAAGAGCTCGACGCCGCTGTGGTCTACCTCGGGCCTACTGCCCGCGCGGTGAAGGGCTCGGTCTCGGATGAGGCCGACCTCGACCGACTCTACGCGGCGGTGAAGGCCGAGCGCGGCACCCTCGACATCGTCTTCGCCAATGCCGGGGCGGGAAGCCCGCTTCCGCTCGGCAAGATCACCGCCGAGCACATTGACGAAACCTTCGACACGAATGTGAAGGGTACGATCTTCACGGTCCAGAAGGCGCTGCCGCTGATGGGCAAGGGCGGTTCGATCATCCTGACCGGATCGAGCGCCGGCACCACGGGCGCCCCGGCAATGAGCGCCTACAGCGCCAGCAAGGCCGCAGTGCGCAACCTCGCGCGGACCTGGGCGGAGGACCTGAAGGGCACCGGCATCCGGGTAAACGTGCTGTCGCCCGGGGCGACGGCGACCGAACTCGCGAAGGCAGCGCTAGGCGAGGAGGGCCAGAAGGTCTACGCCTTGATGACTCCGCTCCAGCGCATGGCCGATCCGGCAGAGATCGGAGCGGCGGCGGCCTTTCTCGCGTCGGAGGACAGCAGCTTCATGACCGCCAGCGAGCTCGCCGTCGACGGCGGCCTAGCGCAAATCTGACCCACTCGCCCCACGGCACTCCGTAGGGTTCGGTTAACCAAAGGAGGGTGTATGAGGTACGCAATCGTAGGATTCGGAAAGATAGGTCAGGCCCTCGCCCACGCCTTCGCCCGTAAAAAAATCGACGTGACCGTTGCGAGTCGCCGGCCCCCTGAGGCGCTGGCACCGGAGGCTCGGGCGATTGGACCGACGGTCGTCGCCATGTCGCTGCGGGATGCACTCGACGCCGACACAATCATCTTGGCGGTCCCGTTCGGGGAACATCGCGAGGTTGCAAAGGCCCTGCCGAGCTGGAAAGGCAAGACGGTCATCGACGCGATGAACTCGTTTCCAGTCCCACCTGAGGAACTGGACGGCCTCCTGTCCTCCGCCTTCGTTGCGAAGTCCTTCACGGGCGCTAAGTTCGTGAAAGGTTTTAATCACCTAGTTGCGGCTACTCTGGCGACCGATCCGGTCGTCGAGGGGGGCCATCGGGTCGTCTTTCTGTCGAGTGACGATGAGGACGCGATCGCGCCCGTGGCGGATTTGGCCAAACAACTCGGATTCGCACCCGTCAAGCTGGGAAAGCTTAACGAGGGTGGCGCGCTGGTGCACGCACGCGGCCGCACTTGGGGTCGGCTCATCTTTCAGGATTTGTTCAAGAAGGAGCAGTAATCGGTGACTATGTCAGCTTTGGAAATAGCGTAAATTCAACATAAAAAACAACGAAAAACAAAAAGGGAAAAACTTATGAGTACTAACCAAGGACAAAAATTGGCGGGGAAAATCGCGGTTATCACAGGCGGAAGCAGCGGGATTGGCTTGGCCACAGCCAAGCGCTTCGTGGAAGAAGGCGCCCACGTAGTGATCACTGGGCGACGAGAGAAAGAGCTGAAGGAGGCCGCAGCCTCCATCAAGAGAAACGTTACAACGATCGTGAGTGACGTGTCGCGCTTGGACGATCTGGACCGTCTCTATGCCGCCGTCAAAGAGAAACATGGTCACATCGACGTACTCTTCGCGAACGCGGGAGCGGGTACAATCGCGCCGCTCGCCGTGGCTACCGAGGGACATTTCGACCAGACCTTCGACGTGAACGTAAAGGGAATGTTCTTTACGGTGCAGAAGGCCCTTCCCCTCTTCAAAGACGGCGGCTCGATTATCCTGAACTCTTCGGTCTCAAACGTGTTGGGGCTCCCAGGCTTTACCGCCTACGCCGCGAGCAAGGCGGCTGTGCGCAACTTCGCGCGCGGCTGGACTATGGAGCTGAAAGACCGCAAGATCCGCGTGAATAGTATGAGCCCCGGAGCAATCGATACCCCGGCCTTAGCGACGACGACGGGCCTCACCGCTGAACAGGCCGAGCAAGCGGTCGCCCAGTTCACCTCGCAGATTCCACTCGGCCGCAGGGGCAAGCCCGAGGAAATCGCGGCCGCAGTCGTGTTCCTCGCCTCCGATGAAAGTTCATATATAACCGGTGTGGATCTCGCCGTCGATGGGGGCATGGCGCAGGTCTAGTAAGGAGTGTGCAGATCAAGTCGTGAGAGAAATCGAAAAAAACAGCGGTGGTGTGAGAACTGTCGCGCTGAAACTGCACCTGAGCAAAAAATCGACTCTCGAGAGTTTCGCTCAAGAAGTGAAAAGCAGCCTAAAGTCAGTTTGGACTACAACGATCGGACGCGATCCGATGTAAGGGAAATGGAGAGATTTCGATGAGCACACAAGAGAATGTCCAGATTGTGAAGGATTTTCTTGCGGCACTCGGCCGCCGCGATAAGCAAGGTTTGCTGGCGTTGTCTGCCGAAGATATTGAGTGGATCATTCCGGGCGAGGACTGGCCGCTGGCCGGCACGCACCGCGGGCACGTAGGACTGGAGAATTTACTTCAGAAGGCTAACGAAACGGTGGAAACTTCGTACCCAGAGCCCCCCGAGTTCATAGCGCAGGGAGACCGGGTTGTGGTCATCGGCTTCGCTACGGGGAGAATCAAAGCCACGAACAGGACGTTCGAGGACCATTGGGTCTTCGCCATCACCGTTCGAAGTGGCAAACTGACGAACATCCGGGAGTATATCGACACGCAAGCACTGGCGCGGGCCTCCGAGATGGCCGCGAGCCCCAGGCCCTGACCCATTGACACTGCGATGATTCTCTTTTCCCCGCTAACCCGCTTCCAAGCAAATTCCATTCAAAACAGTATTGAAACGACGTGCAGCATAACTGCAACACGCGCTTGAACTTGTCGTGCTTTATGTTTGCGAATTGTGATGTCAACCCTGAAAGTCCTAGGATTACTGAACCGGGGTTCGCCTGAGCGACCCGGTTGGTTCCGGATCGCATCATCGTTCTGACATCTTCAGCACAGCCTCAGGCAGGCGCGCCCCGTGCACTTCGATCTTCGCTGCCGCGGAGTTGATTTCCTGGAGGTCGCCGACCGTGAGCTCTATGTTCACAGCGCCGAGGTTCTCTTCGAGGCGATGGATTTTCGTCGTACCCGGAATCGGAACGATCCACGGCTTCTGTGCAAGCAGCCATGCAAGGGCAACCTGCGCCGGAGTTCCGCGCTTCTGGTCCGCGATTTTCGTCAGCAGATCAACGACGGCCTGGTTCGCCGCGCGTGCTTCAGGGGTGAAGCGCGGCGAGATGTTGCGGAAGTCGGTCGCATCGAACGTAGTGTTTGTGTCGATCTTGCCCGTGAGGAAACCTGCGCCGAGCGGACTAAACGGAACAAAGCCAATGCCAAGCTCCTCGCATGTTCGGAGCACTTCGTTCTGCTCGACATCTCTAGTCCACAGCGAATATTCGCTCTGAACGGCAGTCACGCGCTGCACACCGTGCGCACGGCGTATGGTTTGCGCTCCCGCCTCGGAAAGCCCGAAATGTTTGACCTTGCCTGCGGCGATGAGTTCCTTCACAGCGCCCGCAACGTCCTCAATGGCGACCGCGGGGTCAACTCGATGCTGGTACAGCAGATCGATGGTGCCAGTCTTCAGGCGTCTCAGCATCGCCTCGACAGCCTCCCGAATGTGCTCTGGACGGCTATTCAGGCCGCTGCGTCGCTGTCCTGTTTTCGGATCAATGTCGAAGCCGAATTTTGTCGCGACCACCACCTGATCACGAAATGGTGCGACCGCTTCACCCACAAGTTCTTCGTTTGCGAACGGGCCATACGCTTCTGCCGTATCGAAGAGGGTCACGCCTTGCTCGAAGGCCGTACGAATAATCTTCACGCCGTCTGCACGCGGCGTCGGCAGGCCATAGGCCGACGATAATCCCATGCAACCGAATCCCAGTGCCGAGACTTCGAGTCCGCTTTTCCCGAGTGAGCGCTTCTTCATTGATTCTCCTTGCTAAGTTATTGACGAAACATTCCTCGGAGCCAGAACCCCTGCTTTACAAGAGTGCCGAATTTTGTGGAACTCCCACCTCTCCGCCTGTGTGGTCAATTATTATTGTTATTCATTTTGACTGGCCTAAGCAGATGCGAGAACGTGAGTTGGGCGAGCTTCCACTTGCCGTTTTCCTTGACATACACCTCAGTCACCATAAAAGGATTGGTCACTTCGTGCTCACCCACTACTGCCTGCAAATCAATGTCCTCTAGCAGAATGGCTGCATTACCAAATGTGCGAGCATCAACTGCGTAAACCACAGCTTTTTTGTACCAGATGCCTCCGCTTTTAATGGTAGCTAGTTCCTGGGTTTTTCCCCATGTCCCTCCCATGTGAGTGAACATGGCTTTGTCATCAAATAGTGCTTCCAAGGAATCGACCTTTTTGGCTGCCATCCAATCCCATTTCATGTTTGAGAGGTTGATGACTTCTTGTTGCTCGGGTGTATGACTTGCGGCAGTTTGAATCGTTTCCGTTGGCGGCTGTGGCGACTGCTGCTGTGCGTAGAACGATTGGGCAATCATTGTTAACAGAAATAGACCTATAATTAGGGTCAAGGCTTTCATGGCTCTCTCCAGGGTGCGCGTCTTCGTTTTGTTTCCCTTGCATCCTCGAATTTATGGGTAAAGGGCGGTCAACTGGTAGCCCGATCCTGCCTACTTATTGCCTATTCCTCTTGTCACGCAAAAAGCCAGTGGCATTCATAGGGAGAAGAAGCTATTTTTAGAAGCGAGTTGCAGGCTGTGACATGAATAAATCCAAAGAAACCACCACTGTGAAGGCAAATCCGGCCCGGGCGTTGCGCGCTGAACTCGCGCACATGATTGCCTCATTCATGGGTAACGAAGAGAAACGTATAACGGAGATCCCCGGCATGAGCCTCCACCGGCGAACATCGCCCACACCACCGTGCCGAACAACGTACCATCCGGGCATCATCGTCGTGGCTCAGGGAGCGAAGCAAGTAAACCTTGGTCAAAAAAGTTTCATTTACGACGAGTCAAATTACCTTCTTACCGCAGTCGATTTGCCGATTGTGAGCTGGGTGGCCAAAGCCACAAAGGAAATGCCCTGCCTCGTACTCTCGCTCAAATTGGACATCGCGATGGTTCGGGAACTGCTCAGCCGTGAGGAGATTCACATAGCGGACGCGCCGTCTGACAGTCCCGCCATGTCCATCGGCCAGACGACTCCGGAATTCCTGAGCGCGTGCTGCCGGCTGCTGGATTTGCTGAAGAGTCCGCAAGACATTCCTTTCTTAAGCGGTCTCATTCAGCGCGAGATTATCTATCGCATTCTGCAGGGACCGGAGGGCGCGCGCTTGCGCTCGATTGCAACACGCGGTGATCAAAGCCATTGAACAGCAAAAGCGATAGCGTGGATTGCTGCGAATTATTCCAAGACCCTGCGCGTAGAGGAACTCGCTGAACTTTCGAGCATGGGAGTGTCTACGCTACATCACCATTTTCGGATGTTGACCTCGATGAGCCCGCTTCAATACCAAAAGCAATTGCGACTTCAATCAGCGCGAAACCTGATGCTGAATGGTGCTATGGATGCAGCGAGCGCCGCTTTTGAGGTTGGCTACGAAAGTCCAAGTCAATTTAATCGTGAATACAGCCGCTTCTTCGGGCAACCACCCGTCAGAGACGTGCGTGCCCTACGCGAATCCGGTAAACGGTCTTCCGAGTCGATGACCCAGCAGACCGCGTAAATCTTCACGCAACCTGTTTCACAGGGCGTGTGGGATGATTGTCAGATTGCGGCGACTTTCCTAATCGAATTCTGACTTTATGGCCCCTGCTCTCTCCCGGCAGCGCTCTAAACGGTCGTTCGCACTAAGGAAATTACGCGACGAACCGCCATCCCTTACGCGACCGAAGGTGTTCGGCTTTTGCGCCGATCAATTCGGATGGTTGCGGGGTTTTCGTAACTCACGCGGCTAGAATAGTTTCCTGGTTGCAGAGGCCTGCAACCATCCGAATTTGCTAGTCATACCGTTTCGTACAGAATTGATCCGCTGCGCAGCGTAACCCACACATAGACTAAGGCTTAGCCGAAGTTAGGGCAGAATCGGGCACCTCTTGTGCAGGCAAGAACAGTAGTAGGCCAATCATAATTCGCGACCGCGACCCCAGCATCAGCGATGTATGACCTCGGTTGGCGTGAGCGAGATTTGTCCAAAACTGGCCTTTTCGGATTTCTCCAGACGACTCGTTCGTCATCTCTTGCGAGGTAGTAGCCTGGCCGAATTCAGGATAAAGGTAAGCTCGGACGCCACATGAATGAACGCCGCGAGTAGGGGGTTAAGCATACCGAACGCAGCCAATCCGACGCCCACACTGTCCACGGCCAGGGTTCCGGCAAAGTTTTGCATGATCGTGCGATGGCAGCGACGGGAAATCTTGATCGTATCCACCAATCGCAGGAGATTGTTGCCAATCAGCATGATCTTTGCGCTCTCGCGGGCGACCTCAGTACCCGATCCCATAGCAATACCGACCGTTGCTTGCATCAATGCCGGCGCATCGTTGATTCCATCCCCGACCATGGCGACCTTTCTGCCGCTCCTCACTAGCTCTCTGATGACCTCGCTCTTCTGATCCGGTAGGACTTCTGAGTGGATGATATCGATCCCGACTTCTTTGGCAATCGATTCTGCTACAAGCTTGGCGTCGCCCGTCAAAAGGACGGTCCGAATTCCCAGAGAATGAAGAGCAGCCACGGATTGTTTGGCCTCAGGTCTCAAGGTATCCGCGATTCCGATGGCACCGAGATACACTCCATTACAGGCGACCAGTATCTCGGACGAGGGATTTCCACTAGACCCTGCACCGTTAAGAACAACGTTGTTGTCCCGAAGAAATGCTTTGCTTCCAACAAGAATTCTCCGGTGATCCACGCGACAATCAATCCCTTTGCCCGGAGCATATTTGAATTCTTCCGGCGCTAATACTTCCAGTTGGGACTCCGCCGCCTTGTTGACGATGGCCTTGGCTAAAGGATGTTCCGATCTTTGCTCGGCAATCGAGGCGATTTCAAGAACCTCCTGCTCCGTATGCCCATCGGCAGCCAGGATCGAAGTGACTTCAGGAGTTCCGAAAGTCAGTGTGCCGGTCTTGTCGAAGACGACGGTGTCCACCGAACTCAAGAGTTCGAGGTACAACCCACCTTTAATAATTGCACCTTCTCGCGCTGACCGCCCGATTCCCCCGAGAATAGCCAGAGGAGTTCCGGCTGCGATTCCGCAAGCGCCGGCAACAATGATGACGGATATGGTCGAGGTCAGATTGCGAGTGATGATGAATGTCAGGACAGCACAGCCGAGCGCAAACCAAACGAGATACCCTGCAAGTCTGTCTGCAGTCTTTTGAATTGGGGCACGTGAGCGCTCAGCCTCCTCAACCGCGTTGAGGATGCGGCCAAACGCCGTATCGCGCCCAATCCTGCTGACCCGGATCTCCAGCGCGCCAGACTGATTCACGGTGCCTGCGAAGACCGATGCGCCTGGAAATTTCTCGGCCGGAAGAGACTCTCCCGTTATCGTCGCCTGGTCTACAAACGAATTGCCGCCGACCACGTCTCCGTCAACGGGTATTCGTGCTCCAGGATTGACCTCAATTATTTCGCCCGGACGGATGCTCTCCGTGCTGCGTTGTTCCGCCCTGCCATTTCTTCGAACCGTGACTTCATTAGGAAGCAGATTCAAAAGCTCTCGAATGGCGGTGCGACCGCGCTGAACCGTGAGGCCCTCCAGTACCTCTGCAATCAGTACAAACAGCACAATGATGAGCGCTGTGAAGAACTGGCCAATCGCCAGCGCCGCAAGGATTGCGATGGTCATGGAAAGCTCCATCGTCATCCTGCGTTCCATTACATTTTCGGCGGCCTCTTTGAGAATCGGATAGATTCCGATCAAAGTGCCAGCGATGCCGATAATGCTGACGTGAGCGAACGGCTCCCATACGCGAAACCAGACGAGAGCTGCTGCGACTGCCACCAAAAGGATTCGTATTCCTTCCTGCAATTCGAATCCATGGTCGTGAGCCTCATGGTCGTGATCGTCATCGCCATGCTTCATGGCAACCGATTCCGCAATTGCTGGAATAACGGCATCAGTTGGCAAACTTTCCTTTACGTGTGGCATATTTTCCTCAATCGTTTGAACCCGACTTCACTTTAAATAGGACTTGGCAATGCTGATTACATCGTCAACTGCATTGCTCTTGCGTGACTTGTGGTTGTGGCGACGTTCGACCAAATGGTAGCGGATGTGTCCTTCCAGGACCTCTGACATCAGCCCATTGATTGAGCCACGGCAAGCGGCAATCTGCTGAAGAATCTCCTCGCACTCACTTTCGTTTTCCAGCAGGCGCTCAACCGCCTCGATTTGGCCGCGAACTCTCCGAACACGGTTCAATAATTTGTATTTGTCTCGAATTGTGTGTGCCATACTGCCTAGGAGTATATACTGGGGAGCAGTATTATGGAAAACCTGAAATCCTGATAATCGATGAATGAAATGGGTTGCGCGTGCTAACCACGAAGCGGAGAGTAATCGCTCAGGTTCTTATCTGTCAGGGCTGTTGTTGCGGTCAGGTCGAACGCGGACGCCCCGAAGTACCGGTAGAATGGCTAAAACAGGAGTGGAGAAAACGCGGTCTGCTCAAGCGCGTTCAGCTTTCCGTAAGCGGATGCCTCGGCCCCTGTGACGTGCCGAACGTCGTCGCGATTGTCACCCCAACGAAAACAGTGTGGCTGGGAAACATCTCAAGGCGAGATCAATATCAATCGCTGCTGGACTGGGCCTCGCGCAGCAAGAACCTAGGTTGCGCGGTTGACATTCCAAGCGAATTGCTGGTTCACCTGCTGGAGGACCCAGTGTCGCTTTGACGTGTCCGGTCAGGGAAGCTACTCTCCTCATGCTAGGCAATTCGGATGGTTGCGGGGTAATTAGGACCTATTGAGAAAACATGCGTTTGCGGTTGCGGAGGCCTGCAACCATCCGAATTGTTTAGTGCTGCCTTTTGGCGTGGAACTGATCCGGCTCGCCGCGTAGGCGGCACCGCGAGCAAAAACCTCATGCATGTCACCTATCTTCCTGATCGATCTGCGCTATCACAGCCGATAACGTAAACCTCCGCCGGTCACGTGATCGGCAATGGAAAGGAAGGCGTCCCAAACGTAGCGGCCCCCGAGACCTCGATACGCTTCGCTTTGCACCGGCGCTCAACGCATACGTCGGACCATCATCTTCATGATTGCGCTCCATCCGCGCGCACCTACAAGGTTGCGTATGGTGAGAAAGGGAAATGCAAGCGCGGGATAGCGAAGACGCGCTGATCCGTCGGTGGCGGCGCGATAGATCGCCTGCACCACTTTTTCTGGGCCAGGTAATTTGGCCGCTTGCTCCGCCCACATTTTGTCGAAACCGTCGATCAGAGGTTGATAGGCAGGATGTGGTGTTCGCACCATACTGGTGCTGCTATCAAAGTTAGTCTTTGACCCGCCCGGTTCTACCAGCTTTACGCGTATTCCATATCCCTCCAGCTCATACTGCAGGGACTCGGTCAGACCCTCCACCGCGTATTTCGTCGCGTGATACGCCGAGAAAAGCGGAAGAGTCATTCGTCCGCCGAGCGAAGACACGTTGACGATGACGCCGCTCCTGGCCTTGCGCATCAAGGGCAGGACGAGTTGAATCATTCCAATGACGCCCATGAGGTTCGTGTCCACCTCACGCCGTAAATCCTCAGGAGATGCGCCTTCGAGGGGCCCTAACAGGCCGAAGCCCGCGTTGTTGATCAGAACGTCGATGCCGCCAAACTTGGCGACGGTTTCATCAATGCCGGCTTGCATGGATGCACGATCCGTCACGTCCAGTCGCGGTGTGAACAGGCTGGCCGAGCCGGTCCACGATTTGGCTTTTTCAGGGGAACGCATGGTCGCCGCGACGTTCCAGCCCTTCTTCTTGAACAACAATGCGGTATCCCTGCCGAAGCCGCTTGACGCGCCGGTGATCAGTACGGTTTTAGCCATGGTCATTTTCTCCTTAAGTGTGACTAGTCAGTCATAGAAACTGGCTAAAAAAAATTAGGCGATCATTCGCCAAAGGCCATCGAAGGCAGCCGTGCAATGCCTGTCTGCGTTTGCAGGGTTCCGGATCATGTCGTCGATCGTCGCGTCCGCCAGCGCAGTCATCAGGGCTGCGACGAAATTCAGCGGGAGATCGCGCATCGGTCCATTCTGGCGGGCCCGTTCCACAAGCTCGGCGACTCCCGCGATCTCGTCAAGCGCCTTCTCACGGCTCTCCGGGGTCACATCGTCCGATACAGAAAGATGTGCGAGCGTCCGGCGCTTCTCCGGGCAGTCGGTCGCCCAGCGAATCACATTGGACCACATATGAAACATTTGTGTCCGGATGTCACTCTCAGTTGGGATCCCGTCAAGAGCACCCGCAGCCATCTCCGCCTTGAGGTCTACATAGAGCCGGTTCAAGAGGTCAGCCTTCGTCTCGAAGTACGCGAATAGAGACCCGTTGGAGACGCCGGCCTCTTTCGCTATCATCGCCGTCGGCGCGCTCAGCCCATGAGTACCGATCACGCGGGTTGCCGCCTCTAGAATTGCGTTCTGCTTATCCTCGCTTCTGGGTCTGGCCATGTTTGCTGCCTCTACTCCACGACCATATCATAGAGCGACTAGTCGGTCAATGGCTGAATGGCTGTGGCGCTTCTCATGTTGCGGCGGGCGACTGTCAATTCGTATGGTTGCAGGGTGTTCGGAACCTATTGCGGCAGAATAGTTTCTGGTTGCAGAGGCTTGATTTGAACCGACGAAATATTCCCTAAGGTGATGACAACGGTCCCCCAGACCGTAATAACGATATGCCTCTACCTTATTGAGGGTAGCACTGCGGCGGTTTTCCAAACCGCCGCCAAGCAAAATCCTCCTTCTCACACAGATGCTAAGAACACTTGAGTTTTCAGCGAATCGACTGGCGGTTCGCCTCTTTGGGGTATCTGTGCTACTATGAATCCGGCATGAGCGCACTGATTTTTACAGGAGATTTACAGGAGGTTTTGCCAGGAGAGCTTGCAGACAGGGGCAATCCAGGCGAACGGTGCGCTGTATGCGAATCTTGCAAACGCATTGTTTGCAATGATTTAGGCTAAGTTGTTGATTCCACGGCTGGGGACGTAGTTCAGTTGGTTAGAACGCTGCCCTGTCACGGCAGAGGTCGCGAGTTCGAGTCTCGTCGTCCCCGCCATTCTTTCTAAAGAACTTACCGAAAGTGCTCCGTTTTCGCGTGGGCACAAAAAGGCACAAAACAGGTACAGGAAACGAGCTCTCGCCAGGCAGAGCTCACGTTTATTGCATTTTTTGCGGGCACAGGAGCGCGACCACGGCATCCTGTGCATTGCGTTTCTCAGTCGTTACCGCCTGAGTGTACGTATCGAGCGTCACGCGAATCGTGGAGTGACGCAACAGTTCCTGCATGATTTTCAATTCCGCACCGGTAGACCGAAGCAGCGTCGAATACGTGTGACGAAAAGTATGCCAGCCAATTCTCTTGGTGATTCCCAACTTCCGCGCAACGGGGAGAATATGACGCTGCATGATTTGCTGTGCTAGGTAAGGCCTGCGGCCCTGTTTCGCCGGGCTCGCGAATACCCAACTCTCTGACGATTGGTACGGCGTCTGCCCATGCCATTCGCACAGAGCCTTCATCAGATCATCGTGAGCCGGCACAGGCTTCTGTGAACTCTCTGTCTTACAAACGCCAATAACGTTCTGCACGATCGAGCGCGTTACGTGGATCTGATTACCTTGGAAGTCCACGTCTTTCCATTTCAACGCGAACAGCTCGCTCCTGCGGAGGCCGGTGGTTACTGCAAGTAGCACCAAGGTCCTTTCTCTAAAGCGAAGATTTGCAAGCAATCCCTGGACTTCATCGCTGGTCAGGATATCTGGCGCGGCGCGGCGTTTGGCGCTCTGCCTGACCCACTCAATGGGGTTACGGTCGCAAAGGTCGTGGCGACGTCCGTGATTGAACAACACGCTCATCAAATTCCGTATCTTGGAGCGTGTTCCTTGTGCCAGGTTCAGCGACTTCAACCCGACTCCACCTCCACAGCCCGAATTTCCAACAGCCGATATTCACCCCACCGAGGCTCGATCCACTTTTTGAGATAACCCTCGTAGCCTCTCCTCGTTGAATAGGCAATGCGGGTATTGCCTCGCACAAGCTCTCGTTGCTGAAAGTGTCTCGATAGATCGGCAAGAGTGATCGATTCCCTTCTGATGCGAACATCATTCAAATTGATTTCACGTCTCAGTCCGACAACCGCTTTGCGAGCTGAGGCGATGGTTTTCAGGTCGTTAGCAGTTCCAAGAACGATGCGGCGGTGGATCTTTCGGCCGTCTGGCCCGCCCTCTCGCCACCTGAAGCACCAAACCTCCGGCCCTCGTTTGCGCCGCTCAACTGTCTCGCTTCCGTCCTGCATAGTGCTTCCCCCTTCCTGCAGGACTGAACCAGGGGAATATGCTAACGGAGATAATCAATCTGCGTAGCTTGGTGGCTTCGAAGGCGCGGTTGAACGCTGCTTTGCGGTGGCAGTAACCTTCAAGCCCGTTGGATCAAATCAGGCCTCTGCAACTAAAGTCGATGCCAAGCGCGGAGATCACTGCCTACAAGCCGACTCGGGAGTTGCAAATGTTTGCGCTACCACCCCTTGCTTTCAGTACCCTACCGTAAAGCGCTGCCGAACATGGGTCGGGCGTTCCAGTTCGTCGATCATCGCGACGGCGTAATCCTGAACTGAAATCTTGCTCTGGCGGCTAGCGTCTACCAAGAGTTTTGCATCCAGATATTGCCAATGATTTGCCCGACTCCTACTTTCGAGCTCAATGTATTCTCAGGTCTTGAATAAGACCTGCCCTTATGCACGGAGTCCCCCGAATTTTCCCCTTAGCGAAATGACAGCAAAAGGTGCTCCGATCAGTTCCAACCTTTTGGTAAGAACCGACCCTTCGCCTCTGGCCGTCATCTGTCCAGAGTCGATGCCAGGCGCGAAGATTACTACCGAGGTCTCCGACGTTTTCGTCCTCATCCTAGGCCGATCTATAAAATGGAATGCACGGTTTACATTATTCAGCCCACGGCGAGTGTCCATGACGAGCCCGAGTTCACGCATAGGCCAGCAGGCGGTGTGAGTCGCGAGCGGCAATATGTGCTGCCAGATAAGCAGCATCGTCTCCGACACCGAACAGAATTCCCGATCTTCGGTTGTACAACCAGGGTAATCCTAGATAGTACAAGCCTGGATATCTGGTGACTCCGCGCTTCTGGATGGGATATCCGTCAGAATCGACGACTGGCAACTTCACAAGGCTGAAATCAAAAGTGTATCCCGTTGCCCACACAACAGTGGAAATTCCTACCCCTTGCAGGTTCAGTTCCGTCACCTCTTCCTGCTTATAACCATCAAGCAATCGCGGGATGTTCTCGGTCGGAACGGCCAACCCGACGCGGCTGACGTAATCGTCAATCTTCTTTAATGCGTCAATCTCGAACTGATCGACTGCGGCAAGCGTTTCCTTTACGTCAGGCGCAAGGATGAGTTGTCCCTCGTGAGCATCGCGCACGTGTCCGAGCAGGATGACACCGTCGCGGGCGAACTGGTGCAAATTCAGGCTCTGTCCACCGTTCTTGCCAGAAATCTGCGGGTTTGGATGGAATTTGTCTGCGGCCGATTTCAGTTCTTCGACCTTGGTGTCGAATATCCCGATCCGCGTGAACCAGTCACTGATGTCCTTTCCGCGATATCGACGGGGCACGCGGCCTGCGCTGCCGATCGAAAGATAGACCTTCCTTCCCGACTGATAAAGTTCCTCAGCAATCTGCGCTCCCGACTGCCCCGTCCCAATCACTAGAATCGCGCCGTGGGGCAGAACAGAAGGATTGCGATATTGCATGGAATGCAACTGAAGAATGTCCGCGGGAATAGCTGCCGCAAAGGCCGGGATCTTTGGAGACTGATACAGCCCGGTCGCTATTACGACATTCTTCGCTTCGTAGTCGCGATCGGTTGTTCGGACTTGGAAAACCGATTCGCGCTTCTCGAGGCCCTGCACTTCGACACCGCAACGGACAGGCAGGCGATATCGTTGGACATAGTCGTCGAAGTATTTCACGACCTCGCGCAACGACATGAAACCGTAAGGATCGTTTCCGTCGTATTCGGCTCCGGGCATCCGCACCTGGAAGTTCGGAGTCACCAGTGTGAATGAATCCCAACGCTGATTGCGCCAGGCATTGGCAATGGCAGGCGCTCGCTCGAGGACCAGGTGGTCGCGCCCTTCCTGCTTGAGGTAATAGCTGATGGCTAGACCAGCCTGACCACCACCGACGATAACCGTATCGATTTCGTGCAACATGGACGCCTCCTCGATTCTGAAGCTCAGCTCGATCGAAGCCCCGGACGAGCCTGGGCCCTCAGCGCGGAGCACCGCCGCCGCGGTTACTTAGCTCCCCACTCCGCATAGAGCTTCAGAATCGCCGGTCCGATGGAGAAGTCCAAACTCCGTGCCGAACTTGTGGGGATCATTCATCAGAATTTCTCCTTTATGGGGTGCAATTTTCGTTTTCTTACTTAGGATTGAAACACTTCAGCTAGCATCTTTATTCCTCCACGCCGAGCTTTCATTCCTCCTTAGAAAAGGCGATTTCGGCCAGGCATACGCCGTCAAGCGTCGCGAGATCGTCATACGTGGGATCGAGCATAAGCACGTGCAACTGGCGGCGGCGAACGCCAATATTCCCGCCGGCGAAAAGCGGCAACGCCACAGCGTCCTGAAGCAAACCGGCGAGCGGCAATTCGTGGCCATAACTTTCGACGCCGACAACCCGCATGAGATCGGTAATGACCCGCACCGCTGCTTCCGATCCGAATACCTTGGCGTGGATAGCGAGCTCGAGTGCGCCTGGCGCAGCCGTATCGAACGCGCGGCATGCATGCCAGCTCAGCGCCCGCGCAGCCTCGATAGTCGTCTTCGCATCAGCCAGCGCATAGCCGACTGCCTGGTGTTGGATGATCTGCTGGATACCTCCGCGCCGATCGCTCTTGGCGAAGGAAAGCGCAAACTGAAAAGCAGCACGCATCAGCGCCACACCGAAGATACCGACGAGGGCCGCGCTACCCGCAAAGCTCTCCGCGGCAAGTTGGAGTCCGCGCCCCTCTTGCCCCAGCAGGTTTCCGGCCGGAACCGAAACAGCGTCCAAGCGGAAGCGCGGCATCAGATGCGCGCGGTGTCCCAGCGTATCGAATGTGTGCTCAATAATCAGGCCGCTGTCGGGACGAGGCACAGCGATGATCGAGATGCCACGCGAGGGTTCGACGTTGGGATCGGTGCGGCAGACGACCGTGAACAGGTCGGCACCCTCACCGTTCCATCCGGTGGCCGCGGATATCCATTGCTTCCGGCCGGAGATGACCCACGAGTCGGCCACTCGCCGCGCGGTGGTGCGTACGCCTTCTCCTGGCGATGGAGATCCGACGTTGGCGCTGCCGCCGGGCTCGGTCAAGGCGAATGCGGCCAGCGGTGCACCCTTGGTAGCAAGAAAGGGCTGCAGAAACCGTTGGCGCTGCTCTGGCGTGCCGCCAACCACCACCGGCGTAAGCCCGAGCATTGTAGAGATCATGGTGAGTGAGACGTTAGGATCGACGGTATAAAATTCCTCCGCCAGGATAGCGAGGTCAACCAGTCCGGCACTGTCGCCGCCCACAGAGACGGGAATGCACTTTCGTAAAAAGCCTTCCGCCACCAGGCGTTCGTAGAACGGGCGTGTCGCGACAAAACACTCGATCGGGCTCGGCAAATCGCGTGTCGCGACAGCCACGCCGGATAGGACATCTTTCGCAAATTGACGTGCTTCGCGCCGCAGGCGTTGTTGATTGTCATTCAGGGTAAAATCAATCGGCATTTAAGCTCTCCAAACCGACAAAGGGTGCAAGCCCTATTCCAGCCTGCATGGCGTTCGTCGCTTCCTGTTATTGGCCATACGTGGGAATCCAAATAATACTCAAGCCCAGACCGAGGAGGTTCTGTCCTCGCATGCCATCGTAGGCAATATTTCAAGGGATGCATTACCACTTGCCGGCATGCGCCCCTCCGTCGAGATGGACTACTTCACCGTTCAGAAACGGGGCGGATTCTATATAAAGCAGTAAGTCTGCAACCTCTTCTACCTCGGCCAATCGGTTAAACGGACTTAGCTGCTTCAGGAATTCGTGCGTCTCGACCGGGTGCATGGGTGTATTCACGACGCCAGGAGCGATCGCGTTGAAACGGATACTCTCGGCCGCAAACTCGATTGCGAGCGAACGAGTGACCGACTCCAATCCACTCTTGGTGAGGTTCGCAAGGCTTGCTGGCAATACCCCGATAGGCTGGCTTACAAAGGATGTTGAAATGTTGACCACATGTCCGAATTTCTGAAGACGCATTTGTGTCACTGCGAGCTGAGAGACGTAAAAGAATCCGGCCAGGTTCGTTCCAACCGCTCGCTGGAAGTCTTCCGCAGTATATTAGGTAAACGGCTTCGGGATAAAAACACCTGCGTTGTTCACCAGCAGATCAACTCTCCCAAAGCTTTGAAGAGCCGTATCTACTACTCGCTGAGCCGTCTCCCGAATGCCGATATCGCCATCCACCAGTTTCAGATCGACTGTGCTGTGGAGCGTCATAGCGGACGTAATCTTCCGGGAGTTCGCAACCACGCGATAGCCCTTTTCGATGAGCCTCTTCACTATCTCAAGGCCGGTCCCGCTCGACGCACCTGTGACGATAGCAACCGTGGGTCTTCCAGAGAGCGCGTCCTGCACCCGGCCGTCCGACGAAGCGGATACTGATGTCATGATTGTCTTCTCCTTACGTAGTTACGACACATCAGAACTTCCTTATTCCAAAGAATCAAAAGAGAATTAAACCTGAATGTGCTTAGCCAACGGAGATACCGATTGTTGCGTTCTCTTCGGGCGAGCCCATCCAGTAATGATATTTGGCAGCAGCAGCGAAGAGTTGCTGCATATCCTCAGGCGACGGGGGTGCGGGCATCTGGCCAGCCTCGAAGGGCTTCGCAACCGAGCGGAAGAAGTTGTAGAGTTCTTCTTGCGTCACGAGAAGTACAGTCGTCGTTGTCGAAGAGGTGTTCCGTAGCGCGTGCTTCACATTGCCGGGAATCGCGAGCACTCCCCCTGGTTGAGTGGTGCACCATCCCTGTGGCTGACCGCTCTCCCGATAGACCTCTAGCGATCCTTCAAGTACGTAGAAGACTTCAGGCTCAGCGTGGCTGTGAAGAGGGATCACAGCTCCTGGGGGCAGGATGCCTTTGAAGAAACTGACTTCATGTCCGGTCTCAGCAGGTGTGACTAAGAAATTTAACAGAACTCCAAACGTGTTGAATGTCTGATCCATGGATCTTGCGTTCGAATTATCTTCTTTGGTTGGCACTGAACGTCTCCTGTGGCCGAAGTGTCGGCCTCGTTTCTTGTATCGACGGCAGGCAAATGCGGTGTCAACATGTGCGATCACTTGTCTACTCGTTCGGCGATGATAGTCTTTGTTCCAGCATCACAACGCGATCAGGAGACCACGTCGGGGAGATTGAGTTGTGTCTGTATCTGCGGCGGCGGGCCGAATCCTTCGGGATTCTTCTTTGGGGAAGCACCGATGGTCCTTAAGGGAGACTATGCTTTGCTACTGCTGCACGACTCCACAGCAACCAGGCAGACAGAGACGAGGAATCGCCGAATTTTCGATGGACTAAACGAAATACCATTCACGAAAGCGCAGTTGCACTGATAATTCGCGCCGCTGAAACCTTGGCCACGGCAATAAACTGCCGGACCCCGGACGCATCTAGTACTGAAACTGTCGGCGATATTCGGTAGGGCTCGCTCCGCACATCTTCCGGAACACTCGTGCAAAGTGCTGCTGGGTTTTGAAGCCGCATGCCACGGCGACATCCAGGACACGCGTGTTAGCGTCACACAGCATCTCCTTCGCGCGCTCTATCCTATGGCGCAGCAGAAAATGGTGCGGGGTCTCACCCGTCGACTTGCGGAACATCTGTGAGAAATAGCACGCACTGAGACCAGCTGATTGCGCCATCTCATCGAGACTCAGCTCGTCCTCGATCTTTTCATCCACAAGTTCGGTAACTCTTCGTACGATCGCGGGGGTTAGCCCCACTCCATCGCATCCGTCTCCTACCTTCATTACGACCAGGGTCATGTCGTCCCGCTGTCGCTGGCCACCGGCGAATCCGGCTACTCCGTCCAGAATACGTTCCATAATTTCCTTCGGCTGCCCGGAGGCACAAGAACTCAACAGCTTCTCAAACGCTTCCTCTCCCATAAATTCGCCCTCATGGTTCTCGACCTCGGTGATGCCATCGGTGTAACCGATTAGCGCATCACCAATTTGGAGCTGAAATGTTGCCGTTGTGAATTGCGCATCCGAGAAGATTCCCACGGGCACGGCTCCCGCCTTCAAGCGGAAAATTTCGCACCGCCCATGTTGCGGGCGGAGTACGACCGGAGGATTGTGGCCAGCATTTACGTATCTCAAGACGCGCGTTGCAGGCTGATATTCCGCGTAGAAGAGCGTTGCAAAGAAATGGGTCGGAGAGGAGTCATAAACTAGCCGATTGACATCCGAAATGAGCAGGGAAAGGTCCGAATGTGGATGCAGAGCCTGCGCTCGAAGCGAACCTTGAAGACTAGCCATGATCAATGCCGCTCCAATCCCCTTTCCTGAAACATCTCCGATAGCGATGCCCCACCGCTCTCCTTGCAAGGGCAAGAAGTCGTAGTAATCGCCTCCGATGTCGTGAGCAGGCTGGTAAAAGGCTTCGCAAGATAGACAAGGGATCGAGAGCGTGGGTGGTGGAAAGAATGCGCGTTGCACATCTTTCGCGCCCTCCAAGTCCGTTTGAAGCGCCGTGTGCAGAGACTGCCCAGGTCGGAAGCGGCCGCTAAACAGCTCTCTCGCCAATCTGGCCCGTCCCAGCCCGGCTAGATGACCCTTATCGCCTACGCGCACAACTGCCTTTTTGTCTCCGTCGTTGAGCAACACCGCACCCTCCTTTATAAACGGCTTCTCGGCGAGGCTCGGTGCCGCTGACCCGAAATCGTGCTTAACCTGGATTTCGGATAGCGGCTTACGAATGCTACAGCCTCGACCTTTCGGGCTCTACACTAGAGACCTTGGGGGAAATAGGGGTGAACTTCCCGTCGTGATTGTGTGGATTCTCTGTTCTGATGCTATATCGCTGTAAATGAGTAATTTACGCGAGCATGCGCGCGGAATTGTCGGGGGGGCCGGACACTTGTACCCATGTGGTCCTAGAACTACTCTAATTTACCTTTGGGACGGAATACCCTCCGCTATCCCAACAATTCAGGTTCGGCAAAATGAAATCTTTCCAGGTATTCCGCCTTGATACAGCGAACCAGTGCCTTTGGCGCGGACAAGAGCGCGTGGCTATTCCCCCGAAGCCCTATGACATGCTGCGTTACCTGGTCGAAAACCCCGGCCGCCTGGTCACCCAGGACGAACTTCTCGAAAAGCTATGGCCCGAGACCTACGTCAACCCAGAATTGATCCGGAAATACATTCTGGATATCCGAAAAATCCTGGGTGACCGGCCAGATAATCCTGAATTCATCGAAACGGTGACCAAGCGAGGATACCGGTTCATTGCACCAGTTGTGGATGAGAGCGCCGCTGAAATTCGCACGGATTTGCAGCGACTGAAGCGCGATTCGGATTCAGGAGGTGCAGCCGCCGCGACAGCAGCAGTGGAGTTAAAGCCCGCCCGGAAATCCTCTCGATGGGTGGCGGCCGCTGGAGCAATTATGATGGTTGTGGCATTCGCCGTGGGCGGATGGTTGTTTTTCTCCCGCAGGGCCCACGCGCTGACGGACAAAGACACCATCGTGCTTTCTGACTTCACCAACACGACGGGAGATGCAATTTTCGACGACACACTGAAGACGGCGCTCAGCGTTTCCCTGCGGCAATCGCCTTTCCTGAATTTGCTCTCCGAGAGCGAAGTGACGAAGACCTTGCAAGAGATGACTCTTCCGGTCGGTACGAAACTCACGGCCGGAGTAGCCCGCGAGCTTTGCCAGCGGGCGGGCAGCAAAGCCTACCTTGCGGGGACGATTGGCGGTCTGGGGAGCGAATACGTGCTGGGATTGAAGGCTGTGAATTGTCAGAGCGGAGACACACTGGCCGAGGACCAGGTGACTGCGGCGTCCAAAGAGAAGGTGCTGGACACGCTGGGCGCGGCGGCGTCGAAGCTGCGCGGCGAATTGGGCGAATCGCTGGCTACGGTGCAGAGGTTAGATGTTCCATTGGCAGAGGCCACTACACCTTCACTCGAAGCTCTGAAAGCGTACAGCCTCGGCGCGAAGGCGACTAACGAAAAAGGCCCCGCCGCAGCCTTGCCTTACGACCAGCATGCCATCCAGCTTGACCCGAATTTTGCCATGGGCTACAGGGCAATCGGCGACGACTACTTCAGTCTCGGCGAGCTAGGGCGGGCCAGCGAGTACCTCACCAAAGCATTCCAGTTGCGCGAACATGCCAGCGAACGGGAAAAGCTGGGAATCGCCGCCGAGTACTACCACGTTGTAACCGGGGAACTGGATAAGGCAGCCCAGACGTATCAGGAAGCGATTGAGAGCTACCCACGGTCGGTCGGAGTGTACGGCAATTTGGGCCTCGTGTACGACGCACTGGGTCAGTATGAGAAGGCCGCGGAGGTCACGAGGCAAGCCCTGCGCCTTGCGCCGGGTAGGTCATACTTGTACGGCAATCTCACCAACTACGCCCTTGCCTTGCAGCGTCTCGACGAAGCGCGACAGAGCATTCACGACGCGCAGGCGCGAAAACTGGATGATTTGGTGCTCCACAATGCTCTCTACGCTCTTGCCTTTCTCGGGGCGGACTCCGCCGCGATGGCGGAACAGCAACAGTGGTTTGCGGGCAAGCCCGAAGAGAACTCTGGACTGGCACTCGCATCCGACACCGAGGCATATGGGGGTCATCTTGGCAAGGCGCGGGGACTGACCAAGCGGGCGATGGACTCCGCGATACGAGCAGACTACAAGGAAAACGGGGCAATATTTCAGGCGATTGCCGCTCAGCGGGAAGCCGCTTTCGGCAATGCTGCAGAAGCGCGGCAGTCAGCGACAGAAGCTTTGAAGCTGGATGCCGCGAGTCAGGGCGTTGGGGTTGAAGCCGCGCTGGCATTTGCCATGGCGGGCGATACGACGCGAGCTGAATCCTTGGCCCAAGATTTAGGGAAACGCTTCCCGCTGGACACGCAGGTGCAATCGCTTTGGCTGCCTGCAATTCAGGCCCAAATGGCGCTGAACAAAAAGAACCCGGCTGCCGCAGTGGGTGCCGTGAAAGCTGCTTCCCCTATCGAGTTGGGGCAAATTCAGTTCGTCGCCAATATTTCCTGCCTTTACCATGTGTACGTGCGCGGAGAAGCATACTTGGCCGCAGGACAGGGCAAGGAAGCCGCCGCCGAGTTCCAGAAGATTCTCGACCACAGCGGCATTGTCTGGAACTGCTGGACGGGAGCGTTGGCGCATCTGGGCGTGGCTCGTGGAAACGCCTTGGAGGCCAGAACTTCACATGGGGCGGATGCCGATGCCGCCCGCGCACGCGCTATGGCCGCTTATAAAGACTTCCTCACCCTTTGGAAAGACGCTGACCCCGACATTCCCATCCTCATCGCTGCGAAAGAGGAGTACGCCAAGCTCAAATGACTTCGCCGCTCAGGATTGTGACGCCCCCAACACATGCGTCACGAAACCAGCTCGGACTGTCGGACCAACGAGGTACACATTCACTCCAAGAAATCTGGGTACAATAAGGGGACGATAAGAGCTACCCTACGGTACCTTGCGGTGTCAATCGATGTCCGCCGACACCGTTTGATATCAATCAATTACATCAAAACGCTGTGCTGTCACGGCAGAGGTCGCGAGTTCGAGTCTCGTCGTCCCCGCCATTCATTGTGAAGCATTTAGTGAATGGTCATTCCACTCCAGCTTACCCACAATTTCTGAAGGTGACGGGCCGGAAATCTGGCACCGCTGGTTGTTTTGGGTGTCCGACAAATTCCGGGCCTCGCCGCGACTGACTGCCTTCTATTTCGTTCCGAGGAAGCGCTCGACGATCTCCGGCAGCATCGGCTCGACGGCTAGCGTGTAGTGGGTGGTGTTCGACACGATTGCGAACTGGTTTGCGGGCCGCAGTGAGCCATCGCTCCCGGCATCGCGCTGGCCTCCTCCCAACACCTTCCAGAACTCGACCATGTGTTCGGGCCGGATGCAGTCAGCGTCGGCAAAGACCAGCAGTGTGCGAGCCTGAAGCTTGGCGACGTCGGCGCTCCAGTCAAAGTTGCGCTTGGTCAGGTCACCGACCTTTCTGAAGAGGTTCGTCCAATCGACACCGGGATAGGCCTGCCCTAACGGCGTTGCCTTAACGCTACCGCCCAACATGGCAGCGTTGGCCTCCAACTGATTGAAGGCCGCCACCACCTCCGGATAAGCTCCGTCCTGCCTCATCCTCGCGGCCATGAGCACGAGCCGGTCGACCACGTCCGGATGGCGGATGGCGGTCTGCAGCGCGACGAAGGAGCCCAGCGAGTAGCCCATTACGTCGGCCTTGCCGAGGTTCAGATGGCCGATCAGAGCGGCAATGTCGTCGCCCAGCGTTTCACAGCGCAGTGGCCTGTCGGTGTCTGGCGTGCGCCCATGCGCCTGAAGATGGACGGCGATCACCTGCCGGCCCTTGGCCAGTTCGGCCAGATTGCTCCCGAAGCTGTCTGGGTCGATGCCCCCGTGAAGAAGAATGAGCGGCTTGCCGGCGCCATGCACGCTGTAAAAGATATGTTGGCCATTGACGTCGGCAAAATTCTCTTTTGACATAGTGGTGGTCTCCTTGGCTTGAACGGGAGGGATTGCAGTCAGCATTGCGGTCGCTGTGGCAGTCTTCAGGAAATCGCGTCTGAGCATAGGCCTCGATTAAGCTCCTTTGAGGTTGGATTAGAATGCAGCCGTTCTAAAATCGTTCTCACGTCGCGCCGAACTGGCCAGCGCGGCGGTGATCGTGTGTGTCACCGTCATCCCTTCCATACGCCGGTTGCCGCGGTGTGGTCACGATCTGCCTGCGAGCAACTCATCCAGCTGCGCAAACTGTTCGGGCAGGCCTTCCGCCGAGCCGGCGAGGGCTTCGTCGCGGGCCGCTTTTGTGGGGTAGAGTTCGTGGAGGGTGACCAGCGTCTTGCCGGCATTTTCTTCGAACGTCACCGTGGTCACGGCGCCCTGGTCGCTTTCTTCGTTCGTCCAGACGAGGCGCTTGTGCGGCGTCACTTCTCTGTACGTGCCGAAGAACGCCATCGGTTGATCGAAGGCCGGATGGCGGAACACGAAGCGATACGCGCCCCCGGTGCGCACATCCATGTCGCACGAGAGCATAGACATGCCCAACGACTTCGGAACCCACCAACGCTTGAACAATTCGGGTTTGCTCCACGCTTCGAAGACGATGTGCGCCGGGGCATTGAACGTTCGCGTCACGACGAGTTCGCGGTCGGCCTTGCGTTCCACGGCGGTGCGGTTCATGGCGGGATTACCTTCTTTTCCTTCGGGCATCTGCCTTCTCCTTGCATTTCAAGTGCTCGACAATCTTGTCCAGCGCGTCGAAGCGTGCGCTCCAGAGTTGGCGGTGCCGCTCGATCCAGGCGGCCTCTTCTTCCAGCGCGCGCATGCCAAGCCTGCAGGTTCTGACGCGCCCGGCCTTTTCAGTAGTGACGAGCGCTGCCCGCTCCAACACGCCAACATGCTTCTTCATGCCCGTGAGGGTCATATGGAACTTTCCGGCGAGGTCCGTTATCGAAGCGTCGGCGCGGCTGAGCTGCTCCAGCACGCCGCGCCGGGTCGCGTCCGACAGCGCGGCGAACGAAGCGTCGAGGCGGGTTTCGTTATACTGAACCATATGGTTCAGTGTATAGCAGATCGACTTGCGGCGTGCAAGAGGAAAAACCTATGAGGCTGGTGCAAAGTTGGATTGGCACAGTCATCCGGGCGGTCAGGTTCTGCTGATCACCGAAGGTGCTGGCTACTATCAGGAACGACGGAAGCCCGTTCCAACGCCCAGAAGGCGCCGGGAAGGAAAAGCCGCCCGACGGCTGGGCCACCCGCCTGGAGAGCATCTCCCCGGCGGAGGACCCGAGATGGCGATTGGACCCATTTCCTCAACCGATGGACCTGGCGTTCCAACGATAATGAAGATAATCGTAAAGCCGTAAGGACTATCAATGAACCCGTCACGAACAACACCGCCCTTCGTCAAACGCGCTCATAGTGATCACATAGTAGTTCACGTTCAGGGGGATGCTTTGTCCGCCCAGCTTGAGGGGTTGGGTTTTACAAGAGTGTCCACAGCGGACCGAGAACTCCAGATTGGAACTACATCGAAGGAAGCCTCAGTGGTCACTGCAAAACCGGCCATGGAAGGTCAGGTCAAACCCGGCCAATAGAATCTGCCCAAGACATAGGTTGTTGTATCCTGTCGTGCCAGCTTGACGCAAGTGGTAGAGCGCGGGGAGGTCAATTTCTGCGTGAGGGCCGTCGCCCACTCGCGATTTGCGACGAAGTTCCATTGACGGTTCCCTTCTGTCGTTTAATCACAGTCGGAAGACGAAGAAACCCGTCAGTTGCTTGCAATGATGAGCCCCACTGCGATTACGATACCGGATTGCCAGGATCTGATATCTCATGCCCAAGGGAAAATCAAAACCCGACGAAGTGCCGGGGCTGAAACGAGGCATGCCAATGGGAGTTCTTTGGACAGTTTGGCCGTTGGACGATCAAATGAAGTCTTGGCTCGACTCGACTGGAATCAAGTACCCAAAGGAACCTTCTCGCTTTCCTACTGGCCGTGAAATAAAAGACGTAGTTCGGGGCCTCGTAGGCTTCAATGTTGAAATTAACGACAACGGCGTTGACTCTTATTGGCAAGCATCAATCGTCTCAAAGCAAGGTGGGACCGGTGAATGGACGCTACTCAACATTACTGAATACTCTGGCGACGACGCCGAGCAGAAGCTTTGGTTCGAAAAGGGTTGGGAAAGCCTAATTACTTCGATTCTTCGTGAGTTATCGAAACACTCAGGACCGTTGGTCCTTATCCCCGATGTTGGCGGCGATCCAATAATAATTTCGAACGAAACATGAATCTCTGCTAACCCCGTATGGTCAAAATCGTCATCCGGGATGTTTCCCCCAGAACATCTCCAGGAAGCCGGAATGAATTCGCGACGACTATTCCCTGGCCTCGGCGACGTGCCGCTTCGAACATCGCTTCCGCATTGATCCTCAGACTAAATGCGCTCTGCGGCCTCAGATCATAGGAATCCGTACCGATCGTCGTACCGTTGCAGCGGCTCCATCGGCAACCATTCGGATGGGATGTATGGCGAATCGACCCGAACCTCGTATCCGTGGAACCAGGCAATCTTGGTGTAAATCACTGCCGCGGTGGAAATCAAATCCGCCCCGTAGCCGCTGTCATCGTTGTTGCGCGCCTTGACCATCTTGGGCGTTACGAGTTTGTGCAACGCTTCGGTCATCGTTCCGACATCGCGATGGGCCAGCGCCAGATAGAATTCGTGATCCGGCAGATACTTTTGCTCCGAGGCCGCACGCGGAGGGGTGCGCATGACCCTCTCGCAACGCTCGATGAGACGGTGCCACTCGCCACGCAATGCGACAACCGCCTGGTACGCCCAAAAATCATATGTGGTCAGTTTCTCCACACGATCCAGGCAATAGACTTGGTCGTAATGGGCAAACCATTCGATCAGCGAGCGGTCATTCGACACCAGCGGCTTGATGAGCTTCAGCATGTTCGAGCCGGATCCCTGTTTGTCCTCCTCCATCTGGTACCACTTGCGATCCAGTTTGGCGGCCGTATGGAACCATTGCCGCATCGACGTCAGATCTCGCTCCTCGAACCAGGCATAGAACCCACTGGCTTCCGCATGACGCGACAATGACATCAAGCACGCTCTCGGGTTACCGAGGCCGTTCTCGATATTGCGGAGGAGCTGATCGAGCTTGAATCCCACATCCAGATGCGATTTGATGTGGGCAATTCGCTTGACTCGCTCCGGACTCAGTTCCCCATTCATAGAACCACCTCGTACCAACGCAACATCGTGGACAGGGTATGTGCGCTTGAGGGGACCGTCAACTTGGTACTTAGTCGCATAGCCGGGATGAATAATGACGGTTCCAATTTTCCATCATGTTAGTTGGTGCCAGTCTGGATCAAGGACTGGCCGGAAACCGCGAGATCGTATCCGGTCCCGGCACGAACAAGGATATCGGCGCCCTTAATGAGCCATCCTAATGTCGGTTGTGCTTCGGCCGTCGATTGGAGCTGGTCGGATGTTGGGCCACCTTTGATTTGCTGGATTTCACCAGTAACCGGAATTTGCTGGCCGTCCACTGCGGTGGCCGTATCGAAAGTGAACTCAAGGGTTGCGTGCCGGCCATATCCCCCTGCATTCTTAAAATCCGTCAGATGGCCCACGGCAAGGGCTCCACGCCGAAAAACAGTGGCGCCGTCCACCACAGCATCTTCGGCCACCTCAAACTGAATAGGCCGCCCGACATTGCCCTTCTCATAATCCTTAGAGTACATCGGGGCGAAAAGCAGTACTTTCACAGGTGTTCCTGCCGGTAATGTAATGGCTCGCGCAGAACTACTTTTCTCCGGGGCGTCTCCCCGCGGATTTTTTGACGGGTCGTTCGTGCCCAATAGCTTTACAAGGCATTCTGTTTCCGCAGCGAGGGGCCCGGCGTTGGAACCTTTATGGCCCATAAAGCCCGTCCTAAATTCGATTGAAAGCTGCGACCCTATGCGTCCCCGCCTGGTTGGCTTCCTTCATGTCGACAAAGACGGGGCCGGAGATGATACCTGCGTCGAGTCCGCGGCCTCCGGCATCAACGCTCGTCTGCCGGAGGCTGTGTACTCGCCTTATGTCCTGCATGGCTTCGATGTGAAGCCCCTGATCTTTGCGAACTATATAGCCAAGCGCCGGCAGTACTTTCAAGAGGTCTTGCTTCACAACTTCAGGAGAAGCGGAAAGAAATCGCTCGTCGGTTTTCGGACCGTCCGATGATTGAAGAACTGTAACGCCGCAAGGCGGAGTCTGTGCACGAAGAGATAGCGGGGATACGATTGCGAGAAACAATACGATTACTATGGACACGATTGCGGTGCGCAACTCTTGCGACCCTCCTTTGGTCAATAAGTCTCAATTGGGCCAACGCGTCCTGGCCGCGCCATTCTATCTACAGCCCTATCTTATGATCAATACCAGGTAATACGGGCTACACTTTCCTCGGAGTATCTCGATTAATTCCGCCCACGCTTGCTGCGCGCATAGATGAAATGCCTCACCTTGATAGGCTTCGATTCAAAACGACCCACGTTTTCCTCAAGGTCGCGGTCTCCTCTCGTCAATCGCTCGTGCTGTCGCAAGTGCTCCGCCCAAGATTCGACGATGAACGTTTCGACGTAGTACGCGGGATGCTCAGTATCGCGATAGACGCCCCACCTTGATGCTCCGTCCCGCCGCCGCACTCGTGCAAATTTGTGGAGAGCCTCCAGGAACTCGTCCGCCTTCCTCTGCTCAACCTCATATTCCACTGTAACCAGTACAGGTCCTTGACTTGGGTCTACTTCTCCGACCAGCATCGGTTTGCCCCAGTGATCCCAAGCCCCCAGATCCACAGGCGTATCCGGCAAGCGCGAAATCAAAACCAATATTGGACAAACGGCGGTGCCAATAGCCGCGCTAATCAAAGAAAAATGTGTACCCTGCCGGCCCGCGACATATCCCCAGAAAGCGCTGCCGGCTGTCCACGTTCCCATGTAGACGAGCATGAACACAGCCATTGCACGCGCGCGCACCCAGTCTGGCGCCAAGTTCTGCATAACCGTGGTCATCAAAGACATGATTGCGGTCCATGCAATTCCTCCGAACAAGATGGCAACGGACAGGAGTACTACGGATTTGAATGCGGCGACGCCCCAAAGCGACGCTGCAAAGACAGTGGTTCCCAGTGTGAGCAGCGCATCAGACGAGAACAAGGAACGTGTTCGTTGTAGCGCCATGGCTCCTAGCACAGCGCCAGCGCCAAAGACTGCTAGGAGCAACCCATAAAGTGTCGCGCTTCGTCGCAATTCGTGAGCGACGGTGGGCAGAAGCGCCCAAAACGCGCTTGCAAAAAACATAACGCATCCGATTCGTCCAAGAACCGTCAGAATGTCAGGCGCGTTTCTTGTGTACCGAACCGCCGCGCGGATCGCACCCGACACGGTCTCTCGCAGCGGGCCTGGCTGATTTGGCGGTCGTTTCCACCGTGCAATCACCCACAGCACGCCGAGATACGATGCGGCATTCAGCCAAAACACTGTGCCAATTCCTGCTGCCACAATCAGAAATCCCCCGAGCGCAGGACCGAGCGCGCGGGCCAAATTAAATTCAATCCCGTTTAGAGCAATAGCCGGCATCAAGCCTTGTTGTGGGACCAGTTCTGGAAGGACCGCTCGCCAAGTCGGCGCTTCGAGCGCATCTCCGATCGACAAAGCAAGCGTTAAGAGGAGCAGCGCCCAAGGCGTAATTAAATGCAGCGCCGTCAGAATAGCGAGTGCTACCGCTACAGAAAACATCCATACTTCCGTCGTCAGTATCAGTTTCCGCCGATCAAAGATGTCCCCCAAAGCTCCTGCAGGCAGCGCGAGAAGAAAAAACGGAAATGCCGAGGCAGTTTGTGTCAGCGCCACAAGCAGCGGCCCGGCCCCTTGCGAAACCATCAGCCATGCGGCACCAACACCTTGCATAAACGTGCCCATATCTGAGACCAGGTCCGCAATCAGCAGATTCCGGAACATAGGCAGGTGTAGCGGCCGCCATGTGCCCCATTCGGTTCCAACCTCGCTCGCGTGCGCTTGGGACAGACGTGTGGCGTCTGCAGGCATTTCATCACGCTGTTCTTGGTCGGGCATGGCCGCACTGATTTATAGCATTAAGGGGGACAAGAGTGCTTGTAGCCTGATAATTTTGCGCAATGAGGTCTGCGCAGCAGGGTCGGTTTTTGGTCCATTCATTGTCCGATTTCTTGTTACGGACGGTTCCAACTCCCGATAAGTCGGCTGTAGAAAGTGATCTCCGCGCTCGACACCGACTCCCGGGCGACGCAGATTGCTTGGCGCGCCCTAAGTAGGTTTCTGCCGCTTTGAGGCAGAGTCCATATCTTGGTCCATTCATGGTCCAATAATTGTTACTTGGGGTTCCAAATCGCGGTTTTGGTAGCCATCCGTGCCGCGCAGTTTCAAGTAGATACCAAAAGTTGGTGCACTGTCACGGCAGAGGTCGCGAGTTCGAGTCTCGTCGTCCCCGCCATTCCCTCAGGGTTACCTATGTCTCAGGCCGCTCACAGCGAATATGTTTGACGCTTCTAATGCAGGAGCGTGGCGTTCAGACCGCGTATCATCAGTTTAGCTTAGCTAGACCAAGGATTGACCACCGGAACCGAAAGATCCTCAAAATGCGATGTATTTCGTGTTGCGAGCTTTGCGTGCGAAGCAAGCACTATGCCGGCAATCATCGTGTCGCGCAATTCACCTGGACGTCCCTCCTTATGACGCACCGCCATCAGATCCCCAGCCTGTTGCGCGGCGGCCGTATCAAAAGGAGCGACTCGATTCTCAATCTTCTCAACCAGGACTCTCTCGAATGCCTGAAGCAAGGCCGAGCGTCGCTTCCCAATCGGCAGAATCTGCAATCCGTAACGAATTTCAAGGATCGTGATGGAAGTTGTCCAAATGGATGTGCGGGGTTGCTTGTCGAGCCAGTCGACAACACCTGCGTCGGGCGGGCGCCGCATGAGCGCAGAGAGAACGTTGGTATCGAGAACGATCATCGATCAAAGCGCGCAGGTTTGGTCTGGTATCCACGGAGTTCAGGGATGTCTTCTTCGAGTCCAACCTTGGCGAACAACGAGGCGATCTCCGTGCCAAGACCTCCTGCAGCAGCATCTTGTTCATTTACAGCATTTCGGAGAATGTCCCGGACTTCTTCCTCCATGCTCCGTCCATGCCGCGCTGCGCGCCGCTGCAGCCTTACCTTAACGTCTTTCTCGATATTTCGTACGACAAACTGGGCCACGTCTCCTCCTTCCCATGCGATATCATGATATCATCCTTGGTCGGGACTGAACAGCATTCTTGAATCAAGTTGCCCATTTGAGGGGATATTCAAAATTCGGTTGCGACCGGAAGTTCGCCACAAATTCAATCGCCAAATGCAGCATGGCGATGCCGTCATATCGGTGATTACCTATGGCGAGCTACATTACGGCGCAGAGCGAAGCCAACAACGCACACATGCTCTAGAGTCTCTCGGGCGCCTTGTATCTCTTTTGCCTGTGGTTCACTTGCCGGAGGAAGCGGCGACAGCCTACGGCGAGATTCGTGCAGCAATGGAGGCCCGCGGTGAGATGATCGCCGGCAACGATCTCTGGATTGCTGCTCACGCCAAATCCGCGGGGCTCACTCTCATAACCCACAATGAACGTGAGTTCAAGCGTGTCCCCGGACTTAAGCTCCAGAACTGGACCAGTCGTCGTCTTTGATCGCGCGAAATGAGTTGCAGGGCAGAGTCCATTTCTTGGTCCATTCATAGTCCAATATTTGTTACTTGGGGTTCCAAAACGCGGTCTTGGTAGCCATCCGTGCCGCGGAGAGTCAAACAGTTACCAAAGCATCGTGCACTGTCACGGCAGATGTCGTGAGTTCGGGTCTCGTCGTCCCCCGCCATCTTTTCAAAGCACTTACAATAGACCCAGAAATAAATCTGGGTCCGTTTGGGTCGGATAAGCCAAAAAGCACTCCGCCCGCGTCGCATTCCCTCGAACAACTTCAAGAACGCACTCCCCAGCATCAACTGCTTAATCAGAGTTGACTTGCTCGCCGACAGCAAACCACCCGGCAAGATCGCATCTACCAATTTCTCTTGGGCCAAGCGCTTGCTCTACGGCGTTGCTTGAAGATGCTTGTTCGTCACATGAAGGTTGCTGTGACGCAAGTAGTCGCGGATCGCCGCCAGACCAGCTATTATGCTCGCCGATAATAAGGGTATTTCTAAGAATTTAGTAAATGCTTCAAACCGCGGCCTCCATCCTTGGTGTATTCGTGTAGGCAGATTGGCCGTCGAGTGACATCTCGTGTTAGTGCTCGATTGGGGAACCATCTGCGAGCGATTCTGGTATACTCGCGGCACTTTTGATCGCTTGGTTTCTAGGGCCTGACTATATGAACTTAGTTTGGTGTGCCTGGAGTTGGTTCAAGGCTTTTCGGGATTCCTCTCGTCCCCTTTCTCTTGGACTGATATTCCTCCTGACTGGCAGCGTCCCCATTTTCGCAGATTCACCGCAGGTACACGACCAGATCCGGGTTCGCAGGAACAACTCAACTGTGGAGCGCGTGGCCGGTCCCAAATATCACCCAACTCGATTGTTGGTTCGCTACAAGCCGGGTACTTCCCCGGAAAAGATGCAAGCCGTCCATGAAGCGATTGGCGCGAAGGTCCTTCGAGAACTTCGCCTAGTCAAGGGATTGCAACTGGTGCAGTTGTCCGGAGGGGTCAGCATTCAGCAGGCGCTCGATCATTACCGAAAAGACGCCAGTGTCCTTTACGCGGAGCCGGACTACATCCTCCACATCGTGGGCACTCCCAACGACCCGGATTTTCCCTCGCAATGGAGCTTACAAAATACCGGCCAGAACGGCGGAACACCCGGAGCCGATATCCACGCGGTTCAGGCGTGGAGCCTAACGACCGGCAGCCCTAATGTGGTCGTCGGGGTAATTGATACAGGTGTGGATTATAACCATCAGGATTTGGCAGCAAACATCTGGACTGCGTCGGCGGGGTATTCCGTAGCCACGTCGAATGGAACGACCCTACAGTGCAGTGTGGGAAGCCATGGATTCAATATGGTCGCCGATACCTGCGACCCAATGGACGACAACGGGCATGGCAGCCATGTTTCCGGAACAATCGGCGCGGTCGGAAACAACGGGGTCGGAGTCATCGGCATTAACTGGAGAGTGCAAATCCTCCCTTGCAAATTCCTCGATTCGACCGGATCCGGAAGTACCGATAATGCAATCGCCTGCTTGAATTTGATGAAAGAGTTGAAAGACAGCGGCATCAACATCATCGTTACAAACAACAGTTGGGGCGGAGCAGACTCCAGCCAGGCGTTGCACGATGCCATTGCCGCCGCGATGCAAGATGGGATGCTGTTTGTAGCTGCCGCGGGAAACGACTTTTCCGATAACGACGAGTTCCCCACGTATCCCGCTACCTTCTATTTGCCGAATGTTCTTGCCGTTGCCGCGACCGACCGCACAGACACCATCGTGACTTTTTCCAACACCGGCAGGCACACGGTTCACATCGCAGCTCCGGGCCGCGATATTCTCAGCACCACGCCCAACAACACCTACAGCTATGACAGCGGCACATCCATGGCCGCTCCGCACGTGACTGGGGTCGCCGCTCTCCTAAAGGCCCAGAATCCCAGCCTCGATTGGCGCACGATCAAGAATCTGATCCTGAGTGGCGGAGACGCGATTCCTTCGGCTCGGTCAACAACGATCAGTCAAAAACGTCTGGATGCGTATGGGGCGCTCACTTGTAGCAGCAGCAAAGTTGGATCGCGCCTCCTGCCCATTCCCGAGGTAATTTCCGGCAGCGTGGGAACGCCCGTGACCTTGGCTTATCTAAACATTGATTGCGGTCAGCCCGCCGGCGGCATCACGGTTTCGGTGACTCCTGGAAATCAGACTCTCACTCTTGTGGATGACGGAACGGGACAAGATCTCGCCGCACACGATGGAATCTATACCGGCCAATGGACCCCCGGCCAGCCAGGCAACTACACGCTCTCGTTTCCGGACGGAAGCACTGCCTCCGTGCAGGTACTGACGAGCTACGGATATTCGCAGACAACCTACAATTACCGGACGATCGCCGGAGCAAGCCTGAACGTGGGCGACGACGCTGTCGCCACTCTGACTTCTCCTTTTCCCATAGCATTTGGTGGGGGCTCGTTTACGACGCTATACGTGAGCAGCAACGGAACCGTGAGCTTCACCAATCCATTTGACGGTTACCAGAATTTCCCTTTTATCCCCGGCATTTCTTCGAATGATCCAACATTCCCGACAACGCTCGTGGCTCCCATGTGGGAAGACCTCTACCCGATCAAAGGAACGAATCAAAACGTTTTCTGGGCCGTTACGGGGAGCACGCCGAGTCGCGAATTGGTAATCGAATGGCGCAATGTTTTGGCTTATCCGTGCCGTTCGGACAAAACAGCCAGCGTCACCTTCCAGGTTGTTTTTGATGAAGGCAGCAGCAACGTGCTGTTCAACTACAGCGATGTCGTTTTCGGAGATGCATGCTCGTATCTGGACTACGGCCAGAACGCAACGGTCGGAATACTCCCCTCGCCAACCGAAGGGGTAGTTTGGGGTGATGGAGGCGGACCGAGCCTCAGCAATGGGCTCGCGTTACTTTGGCAGACTCCTCCGCCAACTGCCGGCTCGAATCCCACACCAACGCTTACTTCCATTTCTCCCTCAAGCGTGCCTTTGTTCAGCCCGGACATGACGATCACGGTTATAGGATCGAATTTTGTGCCCACTTCGGTTGTGCAATGGCAGAACACGAATCTCGAGCCGCTACCGCCCCCAATCAACCTTCCAACAAACTACGTGAGCGGCACGCAGCTCACAGCGATCCTGCCATCGGCCTTTGCCGCCCCGTATAACCGCTACACCGTAGGCACTGTGCAATCGCTCCTGGTCTCAAATCCGGGAAATCCGGGCACTTCCTCAAATGCTCTTCCCATTTCTATTGCTTATCCAGGGAAACCCTCGATTACCTCTCTTTCACCTTCCACTGCTTACGCCGGTGACTTCAGCATTTACATGGACGTGAAGGGCAACAACCTCTGGGGCGCAGTGATCTATTGGAATGGCTCGATGCTGTTCACTACGCAGATCAGCAACACCGAAGAGTACGCGGCAGTGCCATCGTCGCTCTTAATAACGCAGGGGACTGCGCAAGTAACCGCCGTTGCGAATGTTCCGAATGGGGGTACCTCCGCTGCAGTGCCCTTTACGATTGGACCACCCCTGGCTTCAGCTGCAGCTCCAGCCCAATCGATAGCGGAGCAAGCGGCGAACCACGTTTCTATCGACTCCGGAGGAACGAAAAGACCATCCTTCCCGGCGATTCACCAGCCGCCAAGATTTCTGGGATGGAATTATGCGCGCCAGCAAGGTCCCGCCTACGTGAAATATTTTTCGCGAGGCTATGGCGCGGGCGGTATCGCTCCACAATTGATGCGGAGCAATAAGATTTCATCCGCGCCGGGCCCGGGAACAGACGCAACTCCGTCGATCAGTTTGTCCCAACCGTCCAGCCTCCCGGGATTTGCGTTTCATTCGACGTTGCCAGCCGGTTTTCTGCCGACGGGGGTAGCCACCGGCGACTTCAATCGCGATGGAAAGTTGGATTGGGTGGTAACCAATGGCGGCAGCAACGACCTGTGGGTTTACCTCGGAAACGGGGATGGCACGGCCCAGTTGCCGAGAATCATCCGCTTGACCGGGGCGGCTCCCGTTCAGGTTGTAGCCGCGGATCTTCGCAAGATTGGCGTATTAGACCTGATCGTTGCCGAGGCTGACAGTCAAACTCTCGGGGTTCTCTTGGGAAATGGCGACGGAACTTTTCAGCCCGAGGCCACTTACTTCGTGCAGGGGCCTCCAGCGTCAATCGCTGTTGGAGACGTGAATGGGGACGGCAAGCTGGATGTTGTGGTCGGAATCCTTGGTGGCGGATCCATCGCTGGACCCCTGGTGACTCTGCTCGGGGACGGGACCGGCAAATTAGGCGCTCCGCTTCCTACGCCTTCGATCGACGACATCGGCTTTTACCTCACAACGACAGTGGTATTGAAGGATCTGAATAATGACGGAATCTTGGACGCCCTAGTGGTGGATGAAGGCGGCGTTGTCCCCGGGGCGCATTCTTATTTAGGTGTTGGCGACGGCACATTTAAGCACGCCGACTATTTTTTTGAGTCGGACGGGAGTGTGATCATCGTTACGAATGCGGCTGCCGGAGATGTAGACGGAGATGGCTGCGCCGACGCAGTCACCGTAGAAGCTCTCGGCCTTGTTCGAGTGTTCAAAGGAACCTGCGATGGGGGCTTCCAGGGTTTCCCGAATGTGCTGACTCTTGGCGCAGGCGAATCCTCCGTCAGCGTTGCGCTGGCAGATATGAACGGAGATGGGATTCTTGATGTTGTCACGGCTGGTGGCTATTTCGGAATTGACCCGGCATTAGGAGAAGAAGCCTCGAACCTGATTACAGTGCTTCTCGGCGATGGCAAAGGTAATTTTGCTCCACCAAAGGTCTTTCGCGCGGAACCTTCCAACTACGGTTTTGCCATTGCGGACGTGAATGGTGACGGGAAACTCGATGTGGTGGCTGCTAGTCAGGATACCGATACCGCATCCGTTCTGCTGAATGATGGCCAGGGTAATCTCAACGCACCAAGCGGCGCATACGTGGGCTACATCACTGGAGGCCAGCAGGCAGCCGTCAACGCACCCCTGGGTAATTTCTACGTGCAGGACCTGAATGGCGACGGAAAATCGGATCTGGCGTTCATTGAGGCCGAGCCGTCGTACTCCACGCCGTTTGAACTTGCGGTCTTGTTAAACGACGGTACGGGACATTTTGGACCGCCGGCCCGTACTCCAATCACCGACTTCCTGCAGAGCCCCACCGGAATAGTGTTCGGCGATTTTCGGAACACCGGGCGTCCTGATGTGGTAGTGAGCGCCAACGCCAATCAGAGCAACGGTACGAACGCAGTTCTGTCGTTCCTGCCCAACAATGGAAGTGGTGCTTTGAGCGGCCCGTTCCGTTCGACCGTGGATCCGACTCGAGTCTCCACAATCTTCATCGCTGCTTCAGGAGACTTTAACGGCGATGGAAAACTCGACCTGGTGGGAGTGGGCACGCCACCGGGAACAAACAATTGGGGCGTGTTCAGCCTGTTGGGAAACGGCGATGGCACATTCCGCGTTGGAGCTTTTACGCCATCAGGAGTCCAGAGCTCTACCTCGATATTCACTCTATACGCGAGTGATTACAATCGCGACGGCAAGCTCGATGTATTGGTATGGGCATTCAATGACGTCGTGGGTACCCAGAGCCCCCTCTACGAATTCCTGGGCAACGGAGATGGTACCTTTGCCACGCCGAAAGTTGTTCTGCCAACCTTGGGATTCTTTGCCATGGCCGACCTGAATCATGACGGTAATCCGGACATCGTCGAATTTCACCAGGTGGCGGCACCCGCTCCCGCGCCTCTCGGCTTCAATACACCAACAGTCGATGTCTATCTTGGCCAGCCGGACGGGTCGTTCAAGCTGGGAAACAGTTACGCTCCCTACTCGGGCGTCAGCAGCGCACGGCAGAGCCAAAATCCCATGCTCGCGGATTTCAACGGCGACGGAAATATCGATGTCGGCGTCCTGATGACTGCGTTCTTCCCCTATCCGCAAAGCTACATGCAAGTCTTGGCAGGCAATGGTGACGGTACCTTCACACCTACTTACGAAATCACGCCGTTTGGCAAGAGCGGAACGCCCGGCAATGCCGCCGATGTGAATGGCGACGGCCGCGCCGACCTGCTCGAACTCGACGGCTGGCCTTCCTCCTACCACGTAATTCCCGAAATCACCGGCCCGACGGTGCAACTTGCCCTCGCGAGCCAGCCAATAGTTGGCAGCACGGGAACCCTCCAGTTGAATTTGAGCCTCGTACCTTCCTCAACTGCCACTGTACAACTCTCAGCGAGCGATCCGAATATTCAGATTCCGTCGAGTGTCACCATTCCCGCAACCACGTTGAGCAAGACGATTCCGTTCACCATCGGAGCCAACTTTGACTCGACCCGCGTCTTTTCCCTAAGCGCACAACTCAACGGGCAAACCACGACGATTTATTCTTACCAAACCTTGCAAAGCCTGGCAGGGATTCATATTTTCACCAATGCCGTAAAGGAGAGCACCCCTCCGGGCGGCGCCACCCAGGATTACGGGGTGGGCGTCACCTCGGTCGGCGGGTACGCCGCTACCGTGCAATTTTCGTGTCTGGGCCTTCCAATCGGCGCCGCTTGCCAGTTTGGGACGAACCCCCTGGTTCTGCCCGCCGGACAGAGCAATGGGAGCAGCCTGACGATTCAAACAACTTCGTCCACGCCGCTCGGTTCGTACAAGATCGCGGTGCTAGCCACGGATGGTGCCTCGTCCGATCAAGTAATCCTGACGCTAAACGTTGCGGATTTCAGTTTGAGTATCACGCCTGCCTCTGTAGCCGTGCTCAGCGGGGCCACGGCAAACTATTCCCTGCAAGTCGCAACCAACTCCGGCTGGACCGACATCGTGAACATCAGTTGCGCGCTTGCTGGGACTACGCAAGGCGAATGTACGGCTCGCGGAACGTATCTCATCGGGAGCTCTCCGTTCGAGGTGCTCACCACCGGCGTGACTGCGGGAGACTACACGATCAACATTTCGGGCTCTGCCGATGGCATCACCCATACGGCAAGTGCGGTTCTGCATATTCAGGGCGCTTCAGGAACAGTCTCCCCCACTAGCGCCACGGTCTCTGTCGGAAGCTCGACGAACTTCAACGTCACGCTCAATTCGCATAACGGCTATTCGGACCAATTCACCTTCAGTTGCCCAGCGGCTCCGGTCGGACTTACGTGCACGTTTGCTCCAGCATCGGGCACACTGCCTAATGGCGGCACCCTGGCCAGCGTACTGACGGTGAAGGCGAACGCAATGCCGGCCGCGGCGCCAGGTTTACCGGAAGGACCGCGGTTCCCGTGGCCTCCATTCGCCTTGCTTCTGATCCTTTTCACAAACTCGATCGTTGCGCTGTGGGCTTTGCGGAAGAAGCCTCAGAAGCGTCTCGCATGGAACTGGGCAACCACGGTGAACTCCGTCATCTTTGCTCTAACCCTGGTACTTCTGCTCGTATCGTGTGGCGGCGGAGGTGGCGGCGGTGGCGGTTCTTCGGGTGGGAATCCGCCACCGCCGCCACCTCCTCCACCACAACCGACAACCGTCACCTTGGCGGTACAAGCAGCTTCACCTACACTGACAGTCAGCGCGGGAACGATCACGCTGCAAGTCAAATAACCGCCCTCTTACTGCACTTGTATGTGAGTCGAGTCACGCTTGAGTGAGTAGAGGTATTGTGGCGCAGCTCCAGGAGCGGGGAATGTATATTGCCGTTGTCGCGGACGGAATGGTGCATTTCTACCCTCGTGAGAACCAATCTCGCGGTGAGCTCCTCAATTGCAGCAATATTTTCGCAGCCCCAACATTAAAGCTTCATGGCCAGCACTTTCCCATCGCGAACGTCGCAAGGACAAGATACTATCCCGCTTTGTTTGGTCCGAAAGCGAACCGCTCTGAGCAATCGCCGCCAACTGTTTTCCCTGGCTCAGGCGTGAACCGAAATCCTCACTTTAGGTCGTTGGCTTCTCCGGGAACAAGCCCGGCATCCATTCGGCCGCCAACGTCGCAGGAAACGCGATTCGTAGCGGCGCCCTCGTGTCGTCCGATACCAGGACACCTGCTTTCACGAGTTCCGCAACAATCCTCTGGGCCTGCCTCACTCCGGTGTGCAAGATTTCGGCGATCTCTCCTCGAGATAGTTCACCACGATACAGCGCCGCCTCCAACACGTTGCTCGATTTGGCGGTGAGTGTTTTCGCATCCACTTGTGCCTCGGCCCAGCGAACGATCCGGTTGCGCAATCTTTCCGGTTGAACCAAAGTTTCCATGAATGCGATTTGATCGAGGCACGTCTCCAGGAAAAAGCGCGTGAACTCAACGAGAGCTTCCTCGCTAAGAGGCCCTCTTCCGTCCAAGTCGTTGCGGCGCTCGCGGTCACAATTCGCTAGGAGCTCCTTATAGGTGTCAACCCTCCGTGCCAGCCCACGAGCCACCGACCAGAGCGCTCCCGTATTCAGAGACTCAAGAAGTGCCGCGTGCGACATCAGCCGGATCACTCGTCCGTTGCCGTCGAGAAATGGATGGATCCAAGCCAACCGGTGGTGCGCGGCCGCTGTCGCCAGGATCGATTCCGTTCGACCCAGTCGGTTGTACACGTTCTCAAAGCGTTCTAGGAATCTTGGCGCGGCACCAGCACTGACCGGGACATGCCGGCCAACGCGTACGTCTCTGTGTCGCAGCCCGCCAGGGACCACACGCAGACGCTCGTGCGTGTCCGGATTCTCTACCCACAGAAGCTCTTCCGGCAGTTCCGCATAGAAGCGACGGTGTATTTCATCAGTTCAGCTTAGCCAGACCAAGGGTTCAGGATCAATTTTTGTCTTGACAGGCAATAGAGTACGTGCGTACTCTTACGTCATGCGATATTCGCGGGAACACAAAGCGCGGAACCACGAGAAGATTCTTTCTATGGCGGCTCGCTCGATCCGGGAGCGCGGCGGGGATACGAGTGGCATCGGCACAGTGATGAAGAAGGCAGGCCTGACAAAAGGCGGTTTCTACCGGCATTTTAAGAGCAAGGATGATCTTTTCGTTGAAGCAGTAGCGCGAGCGTTCGATGAGATGGGAACGGGCATGCTGGAGGCTGTAAAGTCGGCGCCCAAAGGTCAAGCCCTGCGGGCCATCATCGAGCGCTATCTGAGCACAGGCCACGCGAATTCTCCGGGAATGGGTTGTGTGCTCGCCGCTCTCGGGCCAGAGATCGCACGAAAGCCCTTGTCGGTGCGAAAACGGATTGAGGCCGTGCGAGAAGCGTATCGTGAGCGGCTGCTGCCGTTTGTGCCTGGCCGGACGCGCGAAGAAAAACTGATGAAATTTCAATTGCTGTTTCCCAGCATGGCTGGAGTGTTGACGAGTGTCCGAATGACTCTGTCGCCTGAAAAGCGTGAGCAGATGTTGACGGAGGCGAAGGGCTTTTTCGTAAAGCAGTTCGCTGAAACGTAAAAATTTTTACCCATAAAGAGTACTCTCGTACTCTTTGCGGGTGAATGGGCCAAATAAACAGACTGAATCGAAAGGCTAACCCGATGAAACTCATGATCCCGTTTCTTATGGCAGCAGTACTTCCCACGGCGGTTCTGGCGCAATCACAGTCCGGAGCGCAATCACAGTCCGGAGGCGGCTCAGGCGTGCCCAGTGTGGCTATACCTAAAACGACGGAAGTAATCGTCGTTGAGACTCCCAGGCAGGGCGTAACTCCTCAACAAATCATGGCCGTTATCCCGGAAGAGATTCGGGCAACCGTGAAGCTCTACCTCGACGGGAAAATTCGCCAGTGGTATTCGCGCGGCGATGGCAACGGCGTCGTTTTTGTCGTCGACGCGAAGTCCGAGGACGAGGCGCGAACCATTATGGAAACGCTGCCGCTTGCCAAGGAACATTTGATGGATCACCAGTACATCCCAGTCGGACCACTAATGCCACTGAGGGCACTGAACCCCGGAGCGTTGCAGTAAGTCTCATTTCTCCTGAAGGAAACGAACGTGTCAATGGTTGGAATTCAAAAAAGGAGATTTTCATCATGCCACAACAAATGATTTGGTTTTTCGTGAGCATCGCATTCAGCTTGATCGCGTGGGGGATCGTCGCCGCACGATATATCTGGCCGGAACTCCGCGTCCTGCCGCAAGCCGATGCGTTGCGGCCTCTGCTTATCCTGCACAGCTTCCGCTTCATCGGGTTGGCATTCTTAATTCCCGGCGTCGTGTCACCCGATTTGCCGGCTGCTTTCGCCCATTCTGCCGCCTATGGGGACATCATCGCTGCGATACTGGCATTGGTTGCACTGCAATTGTTGCCCAGCGCGTCTGGCGTTGCCGCCGGATGGATCTTCAATCTGTGGGGCTTTGCCGATATCCTGAACGCCTTCTACCAAGCCAACCACGCCGGATTATTGGCCGGGCAGTTGGGAGCCGCATTCTTCCTTCCGACGTTGGTAGTGCCGCTGCTGCTGATTACGCACGGACTCGGATTCCGAATTCTTCTGCAACATCAACCTGAACCCGCAATGCAAGAAAGCCGGCACCTAACATAAGACCCCTCGGCCGTCGCGAGGAGCTGTTGTGCTGCATCAGCCGTTCGATAGTCGCCGAATTGGCGTGAACCGGAAGGTACTTCCAACTAGGCAATCTCCTCTTCGGCGACTTCCAGGTCATAACGGGTTTGGAGATTCATCCAGAACGTCGGACTGCTGTTGAAGTAGCGCGCGAAACGCAGGGCCGTGTCAGCAGTAATTGCGTGTTTCTCGTTGACGATATCAGCGATCCGCGTTACAGGGACGCGCACGGCCATAGCAACTCTGTTCATACTTAGTCCCGGAGGGAACATAAACTCTTCTCGGAGAATTTCGCCTGGATGCACCGGCTTAAGTTGCTTCGTCATCCTTCTGTCTCCTAGTGATAATCCACGATCTCAACTTCATAGGCATGCCCATCGCGCCATTCAAAACAGACGCGCCATTGGTCATTGACGCGAATGCTGTACTGCCCTTTCCAGTGTCCTCTCAGGCTCTCTAGCCTGTTTCCTGGCAGCGTTGAGAGCGTCCGGATGTCCTTTGCCGCATCTAGCATGTCCAGTTGCTGTTTCTCTGCAGGTTTCAGTCTAGGCACGGGACTTGGGTACGTTGGGTACATCTGAATGCGGGCGGGAGGGCAGGGCCCTGGAGCGGCCTTCTGGCTTCACGAATGAGGGAGTTCTATTCACTCTTTGGATGGCTCCCAAAGCTCGATCGGATTGCCATCTGGATCTTTAAGCCACGCGAAGGTCCCCATTGAAGGATATTCCTCTGTCTTTTCGATTACCACGCCTTTACTTTTAAGATGGCTGAGGGCTTCTCCCATGTTCTTCACTGTGTAATTAATCTTACCCGTTCGTGGCTTATCCTTGATGTCTTGATCCGTGGGCATGATCGCCCACGCTATCGTTCGCTTGATCTCCGGGTTTGCAAGGTCCCTATATTCGAACGATGCATAGATTGAGCTGCACTCAGCATCTTCGCCCTGAGGAACTATTCCGAGGCAATCGCGATACCAAGCTGCCAGTCTCTTTGTATCGTTAGAAAACAGAAAAGCGCCGCCAATTCCGTCGATCATAAGTTCCTCCCTTAAGCAGTGGCTCGTTTATTGTCCTTCATTTCGATCATCCCAGATTTTCGGCTCCCGGAGTTCAAACTCCTTATCTCTGCCAGCTTCCGAACCGGCAGGCATAGTTCCAATTCAAAATGCGACCAATCCGCCGCGTTTTCTTTGTCTAAGAAAATCTCAAGTGCTGGCGCATGCTCGGGCTCGTGGACACTATTGATAAGCCAATCTCTGTAAAGGTAGTCCCAAGCCGTAGCGACCTTGTGTATATCGCCGGAAACCTTTATGACTGCGTATTGCATGGCTGGCATTTTCAATTTCGACATTCCCTCCATGCACTCGAAAGGAAAAGCCGACGCAAGACAGACCTCATATCGATAAAGATGCTTTGGGGTCACGTGTGGATCGTCCACCGTCATTCCGAAAAGAATTCCTTGCGAACAAATATCCTGGGATTTGGCCCATTCGATCACTGTCTTGAGGGCGGCAAGTACTCTGTCCAGTTCGAAGGCATTCGTAACCCGAATATAGGCGACTTGCCTTTCTGGAAGGTCGATCAATCTCACTGGAAAAGCAGCTCTCTTTTCTTCCAAGCTCATGGCGATACCGTATTCCTCTTCCGGGAAGAGTTCTTTGCAAATCTTGCTCTTTTTGATCTCGCCACTTTTTCGAAACTGACTTGGCGAAGTGTCGTAGCCGGATCGGAAGGCACGTGAAAACGTGGCCGATGACGAAAAACCGCAATCCAAGGCGATGTCGGTCAGGCTTTGTTCGGAATAACGAAGAAGACGAGCGGCCTTTTCAAGGCGAAGCCGATTCGTAAAATTATTTAGGGTTTCGCCGGAAACCGCGCCAAAAATCCGATGGAAGTGAAATTGCGAGAAGCAAGCAACATGAGCAAGCTCACCTAGCTTCACCGGGCGATGCAGATTCTCGCGAAGATAGTCAATGACTCGATCAATTCTTCGGGAATATTCGCTGCTGGCCCGTATCTTTCCATTTGGCACGGACTCTACTGGCATTGTGGCATAGGAATACCATAATCGGGGCCATCTTGGCACGAAAACCACCGGTTTTATGGCCGTATCCAGTTGGGTTGCGTACGCTCTATTGGTCGCCCGCTACTTTTTATCTATCCGCACAATCAGGTCGAGATCAGGGGCGGTAGCAGCTTTCAAATACTTGGCAAGAAATTCCTCGACCAGAGAGCGGGTTAAGATGCTCGTGAGCAGAGCCCGTTCAAATGCACTGTCTTCTGGTTTCACGTCACGCGTAAACCTGCTTGAAATCAGGTTCGCGTCGGTAAAGCTCATGTGATCGGCCCCGGCCACCACCACGTAGTACGTATTAGATTCGCTGCCGATGTACTCACGGGCTCGATCCTCACCCGACGCGTGTTCTTCGGTAGCAAGAAACAGAAACGGCTTGTGTACTGGGACGGGGCGAATGTCCCCATTCATGCCGGGATAGGTGGAACCGTCCAGATTGACGCCGGCCAGAATGCGGCGCTCTTTCTGTGTGGCCAGAGCGGCGGTCGTTCCACCCATCGAGTGACCTACGATTCCCACCTTGGACAAATCTAGGTGGGCATGCCAGAAATGATCATGCGAATTCATTTCATGGAGCTGGTCAAGGACGAATCGCACGTCCGCCACCAAAACCTCTTCCGCGAATTTTCCAATGGCCACGCCTTGAGTTCGTCGATCGGCTTCAGCGGGCCAGTAGGGCGTGAATTTCAGTTCATGCCCGTCCGGGAACACCGAAATTAGGGAGTCAGGAGGATGATTGGTCGCAACTACGATGAAGCCGCTACTCGCCAGGCCCTCAGCCAGAATTGTGTACAGAGCGGGCACGACACCGGATCCGTGTTCGAGAAGCACAACTGGAAAGGGGCTGCCCTCAGCGATAGGTCCCAGGAATCTGGCGTGCGTGCGCATAAGGCGTTGGAAATCCGGTTGCAGTTTCCACTCTTCGGCCAGCGCATCCGCAGTTTTCTTGTCCATGTACGGCGCAGGTGCGGAAGCGCCTTGCACCGACGGATACCATATCGTGACTAGAAGATCCCGGCTTCGCCGCGAGTCTCTCAACACAACCGTTCTAGTCCCTACTGGCTTGCAGCCATTGGGTTGGGGAAGGTCAAATCCTGCCTGGCCTGCATTAGAAGCTTGGGAGGATATGGTGAGAAAGGCCAGACCAAGAATCGGAAGGAACGCAGATTTGTTGATCATTGCTTCTTCCTCCAACGGCAACAATTTCGCTCTTTATAGTCGCACAGGAGCCAAGGTCGTCAGTCGACGGATATTCTGTGATACGCAGGAATTAGCGCAGAAGTTCCTTAGAGGCATTTATTTAGTTTGCACCGCTGTGCATGGAGCTGTTTGCGGTGATGGCTCTTCTAGGAGTGCCGAACACTACTACATCTCACCATTGCTGATTTCGCAGAACTAGGCTAACTCCATCCTTCTGATAAGTCCGCACGAGTGTGGCGCCCCGAAAATAATTGAGTTAACGCTTTTCTCCCAATCACCTGGCGGGAATGACACTAATTGCGTTTCGCGCAGCGAAGAACTTTGCGGGACACAACACTCGTGCCGAGATGCTCTCTGCTCGCGATTTTCACAGAGCCCTTCCCGGGCGATAATCTCGTCGTCGCCAGGCGATTTGGATATTATCGCTGAAGCGTCGGATTGACTCACGAGATGAGGCCGCAATGAAACTGCAGAAGCGGTTTACTGTTCCACAAATTGAGATCGATCTGTCAAGAATCCAACAGCTTTCACAAGAGCACAATGACGAAAACTGGGAATTCCGATCGTGGCTAAGGCACTACGCCCCAGAGGACATCGATGGCCTTGTCAAGACACTAAGCCAGAAATACTTCTCCCTCATCGACTGCACGAAGTGCGCAAATTGCTGCCGATCATTGCATGTGGAATTCAAGAAAAGTGACCTTCACGCAATTGCAAAAACAGTTGGCCAGTCGATAGAAGCATTCCAGAAGCAATATATGTCAGAAGGCATGGTGAACCCGCCCTGCCCGATGCTAAACGGGAAGCTGTGTTCCATACGAGAATAGACCAGACGTTTGCAGGTCGTTTCCTCACCTAGAACAACCAGAATTCACATCCCGGTTGATGGGCGTGATTGACAATGTTGCCGTTTGTCCGATCGCGTTCAATGCTTTTGAGGAACTAAAAGCGAAACTTGCATGGCCCCACCCCTAGCGTGGTGGGATCCACGATGCTCCTCGAAATAAATACGACCTTGTAATGCGCTCCGGGGAGGAAGGAAGTGGGTACTGGTGCGCTGCCCCGTAACTAGCAGACCGGGGCGGCAGATGCGATTGAGTTGATCTTGCAAAACTCGGACCGTGGAACTTAGCGAAGGAAATCTCGGGACACTCCACTAGAAGCAAATTTCTGGCCATCTGAAATATCAGGGGTCACGGCGCGCCGCCAGCGATAGCTTCCCGCCGCGCCATGTCCGTGATGATAGTGCGCGAGCCCATGTAAAGCACGAACGCGAGCGCTATACAGAGTACCGGAATAATCAGCATGGCTTGCTGAAGGCCAGTGGCGCGGAAGGTTTCCGTGACCGTGGCTGTACCCGCCAGCGCCGCGGCGCGATGCGCCAACACATCGCTCAACTTGCCAGTGAGCAGCGGTCCGAGGGACGCGCCGCACATGTACATCGCCATAAAATAAATCGCCATCGCTGCGCCACGCTGCTTCGGAGCCACTATATCCTGTATCGCCGAGTAAACCAGCCCGTAGTACGTCGTGAGAGCAGCGTATGTCAGCGCCAGGAACGCCATGGCCACGAACAAAGAGCCAGCGGACTGAAGAATTCCCGCGCATGCAAACGGAATGGCCACTAAAGCCATGAACGCGGCGCAAAGCATGCGGCCATCTTTGCGACGCTGGACGATGAAATCGCCTAAACAGCCCGCAAAAGTTCCTCCGCTGATGCCTCCGGCTAGATAGACTACGCCTGTCGCAATGCCGGATTTCGCCAGCGACAGACCGTGGACTCGGCTCAGAAACGCCGGCAAGAAAGTTCCGATAGCATACATGCTGAAATTCAGCAGCGCACCGGAGGCGATGATCCACCAAACCGTGGGGATGCGCAGCACATTCCACATCGAGTCAAATGCCTGCGGCGCGCGATGACTCTCGCTGGCACCGCGCTCCGGTTCTTGGAGCATCAGTAAAGCGGGAACCAGCAGCAACGCCGGGACCGCCGCAAATACCATTGCGGCTCGCCAGCCATACGCCTGTGCTATCGGGCCGCTAAAGAAAAAGCCCAGGGCGCCGCCGACTGGCACCCCGAGCATGAAAAGCGCAAGCACTCGAGAGCGTTTGGTCTGCGGAAACAGATCGCCGAGCCAGCTCGTCGCGGTCGGCGCGCAGGATGCTTCGCCGACTCCAACGCCTACACGGGAAAGGAACAGCATCGCGTAGGTGGTAGCGAGCCCTGCCGAAGCCGTCATCACGGTCCATATGACGACTCCCCAGGCCAGGAGCTTTTTGCGGCTTGCAGAATCCGCGATGCGGCCGAGTGGCACGCCTAAAATGGCATAGATCCAAATGAAAGAGCTGCCGAGAAGGCCGATCTGGCTGTCGTTGAGATGGAACTCCTTGCGCATGGGTTCGACGAGCGCACCGGGGACGTGGCGGTCGTAGAAATTGAGGATATTGATGGCGGAGAGCACCGCCACGGAGAGCCACAGGCTCTGCTGCTGGGATTTCTGTGACAAAGTGCGAGCATGCTACCACAAGCGGCTAGAGTTGTGGTCAGGGACTGTTGGCTAGCTGGAGACTCCAAGTCTTAACTCGTGAAGGAGCTCGACATCATCGCGATATGGTCGAGTCAACTATTCTTTGGTTTCTTTTACTTTGTAGACGCGATCGGCGGCCAGATTGGTCAGCGTCTCCTTTTTTCCGGAGGGCCAGGCAATCTCGACGCGGTCCACCCGGTCGTGATTGCCAAGGCCGAAATGGATGCGCAGGTCGGGCTGGGAAAGATAGCTGCCGCCGCTCACCACTTCGCCCGTCTGAACGAGGTCGCCCGCGGTTGCCTTAATGCGCGCATTTAAGGCCAGCCGGTTGCTCCGGGTGCCTTCCAATTCGAAGCTGATCCAGTGGTTCGGCGGGCCGCCTTGGGGTTGGAGAATCACCGGCTGGCCTTTCAGATTTTCCACCACGATTTCGATTCGGCCGTCGTTGAAGAGATCGCCATAAGCGACGCCGCGGCCGACACGCGGTCGTTCAATGTCCGGCCCGACGAGATGGCTGATGTTCTTGAATGTGCCGTTGCGCTGATTCTCAAAGAGCAGCATCGGCTCGCGGTATTTAGTGCCGACATCCGCGGTGTCCACCTGCGGATAGACGTGGCCATTGACCATGAAGAGATCCGGCCAGCCATTGTTCTGCCAATCAATGAAGCCATCGCCCCACCCGACGTAAGACGTCGTACTCGGCGCGATGCCCGAGCGGTAAGACTCGTCATTGAAGTTCATGTCGCCATCGTTGCGATAGAGCACCGCATATTCGTTGCTGAAATGGGTGATGGCGATGCTGAACCGGCCGGTGTGAACGTAGTCGCCTAAGGCGACGCCCATATTGGCTTGTTCCGCGCCATCCTGGCTGACGGCGACACCTGCAGTGTAGGCGATATCCTTGAAATGGCCGTTGCCTTCGTTT
>Ga0207031_10005_pt1 | contig 79037 bp, 70 predicted proteins | sample Alteio_BWMinCont_37_FD_153278 | JGI IMG/M metagenome (GOLD analysis project Ga0207031, IMG submission 153278) | Enriched cells from forest soil in Barre Woods Harvard Forest LTER site, Petersham, Massachusetts, United States -... | ecosystem: Environmental > Terrestrial > Soil > Temperate forest >... | reverse complement strand
GATAAAACGAGATGGTTGCCGTTGTCGATCATGATCCCGAGCGCAGGATCGAGGTAAGAGCGGCATCGCCCGCCGGCTTGGTTGGTTGCCTCATAGACTGTGACGCGCGTGCCTAGCACTGCTAGCCGCACGGCGCTGGCGAGACCGGCAAGCCCGGCGCCTATGATGTGGATCGAACGGGGCATCACACTGGTGTGCCACGCACTGCTCGAAGTCGGCAGCACACCTGCGGTCGAAAGCGCCACTGCCGGTCTGAAGTGGCTGCAGCCGCTGCAAATACTCGACGTCGCCGGCGACTGGACCGCCCGACGGCCAAACGTGCGCCCCGGCGGCTGGGCGTTCCAATATGCCAATCCGCATTATCCCGACCTCGATGATACTGCCGTGGTGGTCATGGCGATGGATCGAGCCCAGGAATTGCTCGGTAGCAAGCAATTTCAGCCGGCGATCGAGCGCGGGCGCGAGTGGGTCTGCGGCCTGCAAAGTCACAATGGCGGCTGGGGCGCCTTCGATGCCGACAATAACTATCTTTACCTCAACAATATTCCGTTCTCGGATCATGGCGCCCTGCTCGACCCGCCGACCGAGGACGTAACCGGCCGCTGCGTGTCAATGCTGGCGCAGCTCGGCGAGCGGGCGGAAACCAACCCGGACCTGGACAGCGCACTCGATTATCTTGGCCGCACCCAACTCGCCGATGGCAGTTGGTACGGCCGCTGGGGCATGAATTACATCTACGGGACCTGGTCGGTGCTGTGCAGCCTCAATGCGGCCGGGCTCGATCCCGCGTCCCCGACAATGCGCAAAGCGGTCGACTGGCTCTCGGCGATCCAGAATGCCGATGGCGGCTGGGGTGAGGATGGGACCAGCTACAAGCTCGACTATGATGGCTACCAACAAAGCCCCAGCACCGCCTCGCAGACCGCCTGGGCGCTAATCGGCCTGATGGCTGCGGGCGCTGCCCGCCACCCCACGGTCGCTCGCGGGATCGACTTCCTCCTGCGCATGCAGGGGCCGGATGGCCTATGGGCGGAGGAGCGCTATACCGCGACCGGGTTCCCGCGCGTCTTCTTTTTGCGCTACCACGGCTACGCCAAATTCTTTCCGCTATGGGCGCTGGCGCGCTACAGAAATCTGCTGGACGGCCGTTCGATAAAATTTGGAATGTGACGCTGCGCAAGCTGCAGCCTTCGGGTCAATGGCTTGACGGCAGATCTTTTGGACCGATATATCGCGGCGCACTCCCGCCCTTCATCCACTTATTGTCCGGCTCCGCCGCGGCCAAATATGGCAAGAGATTGGGTGGCAGCTCGCTTGGCAACAGCGCCGCGTCGGGAAGGCGCTTCCACACCTGGTCCTGGCCGAACAGATCGATGCCGAGAAAACCGCGCAAAGTGAGAAGCTGCCCGTCGGGGCTCACTTTCATTTTGGCGTCGTAGACATTGCCATTGCGCGGGTCGAGGATCTTGCCGTTTTCGTAAGCGAGACCGTGGCGATGCATGCTCTTTACGATGACCAGGCCGAGAACCGGCGCATTCTTCTGGTCGCCGGCACAATTGTTGCAGATCGGATTCGGCGGCTCGCCAGGCTTCATATACATCCTGACGACGGCGCCCTCGTAAATGCCATCGTGCTCGAAGAAAAGAAACCAACTGTGACCATGCTCGTCGGCCTGCTCCCACAGGCCGGTGACGGAGGGCTCGACAGCAGGCTGCGGGCCGGCATAGGCAATCCCGGCCGCAAAACTGGCTACAACAACTGTCAAAAGCGTACGTCTTATCATTCAGCACCGGAGTTGCCGCATCCGAGCGGCATTTTTATGGTCGTGGCGCAACCCAGACATTGCATAAATCGTGCCGTCACAATCCGTGGCTTTCCAGCATCGCGCGACAGGGTTTCCTGAGCTTCGTGCGGTGTTCCTGCAGGCATCGGAGAAAATTTCCGCCTTCTTTGATGGCATAGCAGAACCGGCGCACGTCGGGGCTACAGGCGGCCTTCTCGTCAGACGAACTCTGTTGCGCGAGAGCGGTTGACACTGCGGCGCTTAATATAACCACCAGAACAAGTTTGCGAAGCATGATCAGTTCCCTCCTCTCAAATCCCTCTCGTTTGTAGTTGACGACAATCGCGGGCCCCGTTCGTGTCAAGCTCTGGTGTCGGGCATGACTTTGCGCGGTTTGGCGCTACGGGGCTTCGTCATGCGAGACTTTGCAATTGCAGGCTTTGCGATTACAGGCTTTGCGATTACAGGCTTTGCGATTACAGGCTTGGCAAGCACGGGCTTGGCGATGCGCGGCTTGTCGATAGCTGGCCTGCGATCGATCTGACCATTGCCTGATCTGTCGCCACCAGATTTACCGCTGGGCAATTCGTCTTCGCGGGGCTTGCCCATAAGGAGCGGCTGGAACAAGACCGCCGCGGCGAGCGTGCACATCAGCGACAGCGCCAACAATTTGCCCATGCTGGCGGTGCCGGGGTGGTTGGAAAACCACAGGCTACCGAATGCGGTCGCGGTCGTCAGCGCACTGAAGAACACGGCGCGCGTGAGGCTGGTCTGCAAGAGGTTCGTCTGTCCCTCGCGCCACGCCATGATGTAATAGATCTTGAACGCAACGCCGACGCCGAGCAGCAGCGGTAGCGCGATGATATTGGCGAAATTGAGCTTAAGACCGATCAATACGCACAATTCCAGCGTCACGATGCCCGCCACAACCAGCGGAATGATCGTCAGCAAAACATCGCCGATCCGCCGCAATACGACCCACAACAGGATGGCGATCGACAGCAGCGCCCAAATGCCGGCTTCGATGAAGGCGCGCGTGATCGTATTGCCGGCCTCCAGGATTGAGATCGGCCCTTCGATAGCGGTCGGTGCGACGGCCAGCACCGCGCGGGCAAATTGGCGCATGGCCTCATTGTCGCCGGGATTGCCTTTGGGCGCGATTTCCACGCGTGCACGGCCGTCCGGGACTACCCACTGATGGACGAGCTCGTGCGGCAATGTTTCCTGCGTCACCGACTGTGGCTGGAGCGAGGTATGCAGGCCGTCTAACGAAGCCTTCAGGGCTGGGATGAATGCGTCGGTAACTTTGGCTCGCAAGGCCGGGCTTCCTTCCGCCGCTTTAGTCAGCAGTGCGGCGAGCCGTTTTGACGCGACCGCGCCAGCGCCCTTGTCCTCGCCGGCGGCTTCGGTGAGCCGCCCGGCGCCCTCATTGAGCGCCTCAACATTTTCCTCGTCAGTTGGCGGCGCTTCCAAGTTTTTAGGATCAAAGGCCCCGCTGAGCGCCTTAGCCGCGTTACGTATGACCGGCAGCTTCTCCGCCTGGCGATCCGGGATGAAGCTCGGCAGCATAACGACGTGTGAAACCGCGGGTAATTTTGACACGCGCTCCGCGATAGCGCGGGCATCCTTGAGCGATGGCGCCATGACCTGGATGGAATCGGTATTGGCGTCAGGGTCACGGCTGAGTTCGAGATAGGTGGCGATCGATTCCGCTTGCGGGCTGCGCAAATTGATTGGGTTGAAATCAAATTGCAACCAGTAGAGCAACGGCAAGCCCGCGATCACGACGACGACCGTGCCGGCGATGATTGGGATGCGACGCCGTTCGAGAAACTCGTCGACCGGCGCCAGCGCGGAAAAGCCAAGCTCTTTCGGCTCGCCCGGCGGGTTGAGCAGGCGGATCAAGGCTGGCAAGATCGTGACGCTGGTTGCAAATGCGATCAACATACCGAAGCCGGCGATCAGGCCAAGTTCGGATACGCCGCGATAATCGGTGGGCAGGAACGATAAAAATCCGGCAGCCGTCGCACCCGCGGCCAGCGTCAATGGCGAGCCGACATGTTTGCCAGCCACCAGCACCGCTGCCCTGAGATCGCCGAGCTCATGGCGCTCGGCGCGATAGCGCACACTGTATTGGATGCCGAAATCGACGCCGATCCCGACGAACAAGACGGCAAAATAGACCGAAATCAGGTTAAGCGCGCCCACCATCGACAGACCAAGCGCCGCGGTCATGGCGAGGCCAATGAACAGGTTGATAAAGACCGCGACGATGAGCCGGCCCGAGCGCAACGCGAGCCACAGAATGAACAGCACGATTGCAACGGTGACGAGACCGTTGAACAGCGCGCCTTCCTTGATGGTGGCTAATTCCTCGTCTTCCATCGCCACCGGGCCGGTGAGCCGCACGGTCGCCTGGAATTTCGGAGCAATCTCGGCCGCCGCCTGGCGAATCGCCTGGCTCGCAGCGTGGCCGGCCTCGATTGTGCTGAAGTCGAGGACCGGGCGCACCTCGATAATGCCACGCAACTCGCTGGGCTGCGCCGGCTGACCCTTTGTCAGCACGCGCCAAGAGAAGCTCGCGGGCCGTCCCGCGATCACATTCTCCAGTGTGTCGGACGCCATGTTGAAAACACGTGCGAAGTCATCAAGTTTTGTGTGTTGGGACTTGAGACTGATCAGCCCATCCTCGACCCCGGCGATCAGCCCGCGCAAACTCTGATCGGTCGCGAGGTCGCGGATCAATGGCTCGGCCTTGACGAGGGGCCCTATTTTGTCTCGCAATTCCTCGGGCGACTGAAACATAAGCCCGTTGCGGATGAAGAAATCGCCGCCGCCGGCCAATGTGACGCTGCGAAACTTGTCCTTCTTTTGCTCGAGCGCCTTTGCCAAGGCTGCCGTCGCCTCGCCGGTCAATTCCGGCGTCGGCGCCTGCACCACCACGACGATCAGTTCAAAGCGGCGAAACGCCTGCTCCAAGGCGAGCTCGCGCTGGCGCCAGTCGAGATTGGGCGAGAGCAGCGTGTTGATGTCGGAATTGATGGCGAAATGGCGCACGGTATAGAAACCCGAAACCAAAGCCAGCAACGACCCGGCCACGACCACGCGCCAAGCGTTGCGAATGCAGAAGTCGATGACGCGGACAATGACGTTTGTGAGCATAAGATGAATTCGATCCGAGCGCCCGATAGCGCGTCATGGAAACAGCGGCGGCACTACACCGTGCAAAAAGCAGCGGCACCGCACCATTTTAACGCCGGCGCGATCCCGATGGTTCAAACGACAAAGGCCAGAACCTATCCCGCCGTGGCCGGCATCTCCGGCTGCGGGGGCTTGGCTCCTAAAGGAACGGCCTCGGACTTGCCTTCGGATTTAGCCTGATGAATTTCGTGCAGCATCTTGTCGACGTGGCGGGAGAATACGAACTGCGCCGGCCGCTGCTGCTCGAGTGAGATTTCCGGGGCCATCGGTCCCGAAGTACGTATGCCGCGCAAGGCGGTCCACAGGGCGCTCAGCGGGTTGCTGACGGAGGCATGCGCTGCGGTCGGCTCGTAACCGCAATGGGCCATGCAGTTGGCGCATTTCTCGTACTTGCCCGTTCCGTAAAGGTCCCAGTCGGTGGTCTCGATCAGTTCCTTGTAGGTTTTTACGTAGCCTTCTCCGAGTAGGTAGCAGGGCTTTTGCCATCCAAACAGATTGCGGGTCGGCATTCCCCACGGCGTGCAGTGATATTCCCGATTGCCCGCAAGGAAATCCAGGAACAGGCCCGAATGCATCAGGTCCCACTTCTTGCCCTTGCCGAGCGCGAAGATGCGGCGGAACAATTCCTTGGTCTTGCGGCGGTTGAGGAAGTGATCCTGGTCGGGCGCGCGCTCATAGGCATAGCCGGGCGAGATCGATACGCCGACGTCGAGCTCCTTTGCGCGGTCGAGAAACGCGGCAATGTCCTCAGCGGCATGGCCGTCGAAGATGGTTGCGTTGACATTGACGGTGAAGCCTTTGGCCTTCGCGGCCTGGATCGCGCGCACGGCTATGTCGAATACGCCCTTTTGCGAAACCGACTTGTCGTGATGTTCCTTGAGGCCGTCGAGATGGACCGAAAAGAACAAATAGGGCGACGGCTCGAACAGGTGCAGCTTCTTCTCGAGCAGCAGCGCGTTGGTGCAGAGCGAAACAAATTTCTTGCGCGCGACGATGCCTTTGACGATCTCGCCGATTTCACGATGGATCAGCGGCTCGCCGCCCGGGATAGCCACCATCGGCGCGCCGCATTCGTCGACCGCGTCGAGGCAATCCTTGACCGACAGACGCTGGTTGAGGATCGGATCGGGATAATCGATCTTGCCGCAGCCAATGCAAGCAAGGTTGCAGCGGAATAGTGGCTCCAGCATCAAGACCAGCGGGTAGCGTTTGCGGCCCAAGATCTTCTGCTTGACCAGATAAGCGCCGATGCGCATTTCCTTGAAAAAGGGAATTTTCATTATTCTTCGCTCGTTTGAGATGCGCGCGCCGCGTGCAACATGTGGAATGAATGGAGCCTGTTATACGGTTGCCAATTCCGCCGGCAGGCGGAATTCTATTGTCTCATCTGGGCCAGCTAACGTGGAAACTTCGACCGGACCAAGGCGGGCCAGGGCTTCGATAACGCCTTCGACCAGCACTTCCGGTGCTGAGGCACCGGCGGTGAGGCCTACAGTACGCGCGCCCAACACCCATTCCGACTGCAATTCGCTGCCGTCGGCAATTAAATAGCTTGGAATGCCCGTTTCCGACCCGATTTCGCGTAAACGGTTGGAATTCGAGCTGTTTTTCGCACCCACCACGAGAATGACGTCGACTTGCTTGCTCAGCTCACGCACCGCCGTCTGGCGATTCTGCGTGGCATAGCAGATGTCTCGCATTTCGGGCCCAACGATATCGGTAAAGCGTCGCTCGAGCGCCTTAATGATCCCCCGCGTATCATCCACGCTCAGCGTGGTCTGGGTTATGTAGGCAACCGGAGCATCGGTCGCGATGTCGAGGCTTTCGACGTCCTCTTCGGTCTGCACCAGCGCCACCGGCCCTGAAATCTGACCCATGGTGCCCTCGACCTCCGGATGCCCGGCATGACCGATTAGGATGAGGGTGCGGCCCTGTGCCAGGTAGCGCTTGCCTTGATTGTGGACCTTGGTGACCAGCGGACAGGTCGCGTTGAGCACGGGAAGGCCACGTCCCGCTGCCTCCTCCTCGACGCTGCGCGCTACACCATGCGCGCTGAAGATTGTCACCGCGTTTTCCGGAATTTCCGATAGCGTCTCGACGAAACGGGCGCCCTTGGCCTTCAGACTGTCGACCACATGTTTGTTGTGAACGATTTCGTGGCGCACATAAACCGGCGCACCGTATTTCTGCAGCGCGCGCTCGACGATCTCAATCGCCCGCACCACCCCGGCGCAAAAGCCATGCGGTTTCGCCAGCACAATCCGCAACGGCACGCCTTGGCCCATCGACTTCTCCGGCATAATTTGTTGATTCATACCAACCCACGCTTCGATGTTTCAGCGCGGACATCTTTGCCCAGCGCATCGAAAACTTTTGCCACGATACCGGCGGCATCAAGCCCAGCCTTGGCATACATCGCCGCCGGGCTGTCGTGATCCTGGAAAATATCCGGCAGCACCATCGATCGGACCTTGAGACCGCTGTCGAGCATGCCGAACTCGGCGAGCGTCTGCAGCACATGGCTGCCGAAGCCGCCAATCGCACCCTCTTCCACCGTGATCAGCACCTCGTGCTCACGCGCGAGCCGAAGCGTGAGATTGACATCGAGCGGCTTAGCAAAACGGGCGTCCACCACGGTGGTCGACAGGCCAAACGCAGCAAGATCGTCTGCTGCTTTGCAGCACTCCGCCAAACGAGTCCCCAGCGACAGCAGCGCAACCTTGCTGCCTTCGCGGATGACACGGCCCTTACCGATCTCAAGCGGCACGCCGAATTCCGGCATGTCCACGCCGACGCCATCGCCGCGCGGATAACGGAAAGCGGAGGGACGATCGTCGATCGCCACCGCGGTGGCCACCATGTGAACGAGCTCGGCCTCGTCGGCCGCGGCCATCAGAACAAATCCAGGCAGGCAACCGAGATAAGCCAAATCGAACGACCCGGCATGGGTAGGCCCGTCGGCGCCGACCAGACCGGCGCGATCGATAGCGAAGCGCACCGGCAGGCGCTGAATAGCAACGTCATGCACAACTTGGTCGTAGGCGCGCTGCAAGAATGTCGAGTAGATCGCGCAGAACGGCTTGTAGCCTTCGGCCGCGAGGCCAGCCGCGAAGGTAACGCCGTGCTGTTCGGCGATACCAACGTCGAAGGTACGATCGGGAAAAGTCTTTTCGAAAATGTCGACGCCGGTACCCGACGGCATCGCCGCAGTGATCGCTACAATGCGGTCGTCCTTCGTCGCTTCCTTGACCAGGCTCTCGCCGAATACTTTCGTATAGGACGGCGCGTTTGCTTTCGCCTTCGCCTGCTTGCCGGTGGCGATGTCGAATTTCACCACGCCATGATATTTGTCGCTCGACGCTTCGGCCGGCGGATAGCCTTTGCCCTTCTGCGTCACGACATGGACCAGGATCGGCCCTTCCTTGGCGTCGCGCACGTTCTGCAACACGGGCAGAAGGTGATCGAGGTTGTGACCGTCGATCGGGCCGACATAGTAGAACCCTAGCTCCTCGAACAACGTGCCGCCGGCCAAAAAGCCGCGGGCAAGCTCTTCCGCCTTGGCAGCCTGGTTCTCGACGACTTTGGGAAGATGCTTGGCGAACTGTTTTCCGATTTCGCGCAGCGACAGATAGGTACGGCCCGAGATCAGGCGCGCGAGATAGGCCGACATCGCACCGACTGGCGGCGCAATCGACATGTCGTTGTCGTTGAGGATGACGATCAGGCGCGAGTTCATCGCGCCGGCATTGTTCATCGCCTCATAGGCCATGCCGGCCGACATGGCGCCATCGCCGATGACGGCAACGACATTGTGCTTTTCGCCCTTAAGGTCACGGGCCACGGCCATGCCCAACCCGGCGGAAATCGAGGTAGATGAATGGGCCGCGCCAAAGGCGTCGTATTTGCTTTCCTGGCGCTTGGTAAATCCGGATAGCCCGCCGCCGGTGCGTAGCGTGCGGATGCGATCGCGGCGCCCGGTGAGAATCTTGTGCGGATAGGCCTGGTGCCCGACATCCCAGATCAGTTTGTCCTTGGGCGTGTCGAACACGTAATGCAACGCGACGGTGAGCTCGATGACACCGAGCCCGGCTCCCAGATGACCGCCGGTGACCGCGACCGCACTGATCGTCTCCGCACGCAGCTCATCGGCGATCTGCTTGAGGTCCGTCGCCGCGTGCCGTCGCAAGTCACTAGGTTCTTTAATCGCGTCCAACATTTCGCTTCCAGTCTGCGTGGTGTGTAGCAAATTCGCTCATGAATCCGTAGAGCTAGCTAGTTATATGAACAAAAGTATAAGGCAAGAATTGTACCAAATCCATGTTCCCATATTGCGGCAAGTTCGTGTTTCCACGAGATAAAGTACTAATTTCCCAGGGCTAATTAAGTTTCATAATTAAGCTTCATGGCGGGCATTGAGCGCATTAAGAGCTTAGGTATCCAGCGCCGCGAAACCAGTTTACGGCGTCGGCAATTCCCTCGGCGTAGGGCCTCGCGCGATATCCGAGTTGCTGCTCAGCTTTAGTCGATTCGAAGAACATACGGTATTTCGCCATACGCACGCCGTCCATCGTGGCAAACGGCTCGCGTCCGGTCACATTGGCCACAGCTTCGGCGACAAATGCAACCGGGATAAGTGCACGCCATGGTAGCCGAATTCGCGACGCGCGGCGGCCAACCAGAGCGGCGATATCGCTCAGCATTTGGGAAAATAAGACGTCCGTCCCGCCGAGAATGTAACGTTCGCCGATCATTCCCTTGTGCAACGCTGCGAGATGGCCGTTTGCCACATCGTCCACATGCACCAGATTGAGCCCAGTATCGATAAAGGCCGGAATACGGCCGCGTGCGCCTTCGATGATGATTCGGCCGGTCGGCGTCGGCCGGACATCGAAAGGGCCGATCGGCGTCGAGGGATTAACGATGACTGCGGGAAGTCCGCGTTCCGCCACCATCGCCTCAACCAGCCTTTCGGCCGCGATCTTGCTGCGCTTGTAAGCGCCAATGCCCTGATCCTCTCGCAGCGGAGTGGTTTCATCCGAGGGCTTTCTGTCCGGCCGCAAGGCGATGGTCGCTACGCTGCTTGTGTAAACGACGCGCTCAACGCCAGCACCCATCGCCGCCTCCATGAGGTTGCGGGTGCCGTCGACGTTGGAGGCGAAGATTTCGCGCGAGTCGCGCGCCCATAATCGGTAGTCGGCCGCTACGTGAAACACGTAGCGCATGCCTGTGGTGGCGCGATCGAGCGATTTGCGGTCGCGCAGGTCGCCCTCGAAAAACTCCAAATCCAGCCCGGCCAGATGCGCGCGCGGACTGCCAGCGCGCACCAGCGCCCGCACTGAAAAGCCGGCCGCAAGCAGTTTGCGGGCGACAGCCGAGCCCACGAACCCGCTGGCACCGGTAACGAGAATCTTTTCCGTGTGACTCATACTAACCAGGCGCTCGGGGTGCTACACGTGGTCGTCTATTCGAATCGGGGCTCAAGGGGAAGTTCAATCCGGCCGTTGCGTCGCGGGCCGCCATGCGATTCGCCGCGATTTGTGCTAAACTGTGCTGTGGTAAGCATTTTATTGAAAATTGACTTGCGCTCGCGGCATGATTTTTGCTTGAAACCTTGCGGGTAGGGATCGATGGCACACAGCGGCGCACCGGATTCATCAGGCCTCCAACTGCGGGAGAGCGCATGACGTTTGCGCGTTTTGCCTCCACGAGCAGCCAAATCGACGAAGACACCCCACCGACTGTCGTAGAGATGGTCCCGCGACCCGTCGAACGCTTCGTCATCGCCCTGGTGGGGCTGGCTTTCGAAGCCCGCATCGCCGCCGGACCTGGCGTTTTCGTCATCTGTCGCGACACGGAAAAGGGCGTGGCCGCATCTATTGGTCATGCCCTGGAAAGGGGATGCCGCAGCATCATCAGTTTCGGCGTGGCGGGTGGACTTGCCCCACATTTGCGGCCGGGGAACTGGGTCGTTGCGTCATCGGTCATCGACGGGAAGAAGTCGCGTTCGACCGATCGTGTTTGGTCGGAGAAGATCCTGGAGATGATTCCTGGTTCGGTCCACATGCCCATCGCAGGCATCGATTCCGCGATCGTCGACCCGCAAGCCAAACGGCGAATGCACCTCGAGACCGGCGCCGGGGTAGTCGACATGGAGTCGCATCTAGTCGCCCGGCTCGCAGCCACCCATGGGCTGAGCTTCGCTGCGGTCAGAGTGGTGATCGACCCGGCGCACCGGGTTGTACCAGTGGCAGCCCTCGCCGGCATGCGGCCCGATGGCGGCACCAGCGTTACGGCAGTCATGCGTGAGTTGATCGCGGGACCGTCGCAATTGTCCGGCCTTCTTCGTCTCGCCTATGACGCCTATGCGGCGCGTCGCGCCTTACAGCGCGCTCGCCGGCTGCTAGGCCCGGATTTCGGCCTCCTCGGTGTCAGCAAAGTCTGATTTTGCGGGGAAACCCTGCTTTCAGCACCCATCTCGGACCTTTCCCGCAGTGGCGTTGACGCCCGTGGGGGGTTAAGTAAGGTCCGCGAGGGTCGAAAATGACCCCTACCAACTTTGCCCAGAAGAACGCCTTATGAGCACATCTACCCAGGAACGCCATAAATCGATTGCCGTGAATGTCGGCGGGGTCACCGTCGGCGGCGGCGCGCCCATCGTTGTGCAGTCGATGACCAATACCGATACCGCCGATGCGGAAGGGACCGCGCGTCAGGTGGCGGCGCTCGCCCGTGCCGGTTCCGAACTGGTGCGCATCACGGTCGACCGTGAAGAAGCCGCCGAAGCGGTGCCGCGCATCAAGGAACGGCTGCTCAAGATGGGTGTCAACGTGCCGATCGTCGGCGATTTTCATTACAACGGCCATACCCTGCTGACCGACTATCCTGGCTGCGCCGAGGCGCTCGATAAATACCGCATCAATCCCGGCAATGTTGGTTTCAAGAACAAGCGCGACCCGCAGTTTACTCAGATCGTCGAGATGGCGATCAAGTACGGCAAGCCGGTGCGCATCGGAGTCAATTGGGGTTCGCTCGATCAGGAACTGCTCACCAGACTGATGGACGAAAATTCCAAGTCCGCTAATCCACAGGCCGCGCGCGAAGTGATGCATGAAGCTATGGTGCAGTCGGCGATGCTGTCGGCGGCACGCGCCGAAGAGATCGGCCTGCCGAAGAACCGCATGGTTCTCTCGGTCAAGGTGTCGTCGGTGCAGGATCTGATCGCCTGTTACACTGAACTCGCTCGCCGCTCGAATTATGCCTTGCATCTCGGTCTAACCGAAGCCGGCATGGGCTCGAAGGGGATCGTTGCTTCCAGCGCCGCCATGGGCATCCTGCTGCAGCAAGGCATTGGCGACACCGTGCGTGTATCGCTCACGCCGGAGCCAAACGGTGATCGCACCCTCGAAGTTCAGGTCGCGCAGGAATTGCTGCAGACCATGGGGCTGCGGACATTCGTGCCGCTGGTTGCCGCCTGCCCCGGCTGCGGGCGTACAACCTCGACTACGTTCCAGGAATTGGCGAGCGACATCCAAGGCTTCATCCGCACATCGATGCCGGAATGGAAGAAACGCTATCCAGGCGTCGAGACACTCAACGTCGCGGTGATGGGCTGCATCGTCAACGGCCCCGGTGAATCCAAACACGCCGATATCGGCATCTCGCTGCCCGGCACCGGGGAAAGTCCGACCGCGCCGGTATTTGTCGATGGCAAGAAGGTCGCCACGCTGCGCGGCGCCACGCTGACCACGGATTTCAAGGCGATGGTGGTGGAATATATCGAGCGGCGGTTCGGAAAAGGCGGACGCGCTACGGAACGCGACGCCGTTCGCCAACTCGATGAAATCACACCGGTGCATTAGACTTTCTGCTGCTGGAAAAAAATTAAAAAGATTAAAAAGATTGTCTCCGAGGGGGCTGATAAGCTCTTAAATCCATGGGTTTGCTTTCGCAAAATTCGCCACAGCCCGCCGCTGGCAAAAGCCGGCCTGCGCGCGGGATCGATCCGACCGATCGCTTCAAACAGCGCCTCGACCAGGTTGCCACCGACACCGAGCGCCTGCTCGATCAATTGCTAGCGCGCAAGCCAATTCCCGGCGAACTCGCGCGCCCGGCCCGCCTCCTCGACGCTATGCGTTATGCGAGCCTGGGTGGCGGCAAACGCATCCGGCCATTTTTGGTGGTTGAATCGGCCAAACTCTTCGGCGTGCCGCGCCGCCAGGCCCTGATGGTCGCGGCCGCGCTTGAATGCGTGCACTGCTATTCGCTCGTTCATGACGACCTTCCGGCGATGGACGACGATGCGCTCCGGCGCGGCAGGCCGACCGCTCATAAGGCCTATGACGAAGCCACCGCGATCCTGGCAGGTGATGGGCTTTTGACTTTCGCTTTCGATATCCTCGCGCGCCCGCAAACCCACGCAAAATCCGACGTCAGAATTGCGCTTGTATCCGCGCTGGCGCGGGCCTCCGGTCTCGGCGGAATGGCCGGCGGGCAAATGCTCGATCTTGCGGCCGAGGGTCGCTTTGAAAACGGCCAAATACGCCAGCTTGATTTTGGCGCGGTTAAGACCCTGCAAGCGATGAAAACCGGCGCGCTGCTGAAATTCGCCTGCGCCAGCGGCGCGATGCTGGGCGGCGCGAACAAAAAGGCTAAGGACGCGCTCGAACGCTACGGCACGGCGGTCGGCGAAGCCTTCCAGGTAGCCGACGACCTGCTCGATATCGTCGGCGATGCCGCCACCGTCGGCAAGGCGACCGGCAAGGATGCGGCCGCGCACAAAGCGACCTTCGTGAGCCTGCTCGGCCTCGAGGGCGCGCGCAGCAGGCTCAAGAAACTGATCGCCGACGCTGAAGCGGCGATTGCCTCTTTCGGCGGAGATGGCGCGGTCTTGAAAGCGGCGGCGCACTTCATCGCAAACCGCACCAATTAAAACAAAGCCGCCGCGCCAGTGCTAAGGCCGCGCTACCCTCGCCCTCCCAACCATCAAATCCGCCTGTAGGACGCAGACACGTAATTGTACGTTTGCGGATAGCTTATACCTGAGCCCTATACTTGGGCGAAAGCTCATGCGATTGTCGCATTGTCCGCCTATGCATGACGACCAATCATGCCCGCTACGCCTCGGGTTTCCGCGACCGCCGACCAGAGTTTCCATAGAGTGAATTCGTGACCAGCTCTCCGGCACCGGACCCCGAATCGGCAAAATCGCCGCGCGCCATAAAACCGCGAAATCTGGCGCTCGGGATCGAGCGTATGGGATTCATTTCGCTCCTTCATCCATTCATCTTGATCGTCGTTTTCCTGCTTCTTTGCGTTGGCGGTGCGGTCGGGTTTACCCGGCTAAAGGTCGACGATTCGCTCAGTCAACTGTTCCGGGCCGACACGGCCGAATACAAGACCTACGAAGCCGTCACGCGTAACTTTCCATCCAGCGAATTCGACGTTCTGATTGTGGTCGAAGGGCCGATGTTGCTTGAGCGGTCCTCACTCGAACATCTGCGCGAACTGGTGACCGACCTCCAGCTCATCGACGGCACGCGCGGACTGATCTCGCTGTTCTCCGCGCGCGAGCCGCCGCAGGGCGGAAATATTCCCGCCGCGCTGTTTCCCAATCCCTTGCCTGAAGGCGCGGAGTATCAAACCCTTATTGCGCGCGTGATGGGAAACGAAATCATTCGCGGCAAATTGCTCTCGGATGACGGCAAGCTTGCCTTGATCGTGCTCGCGCTCGATCCGGAGGCCGCCCGAGAGAAACTTTCTGGCGTCATTAGCGAAGTTCACAAGGCCGTTGACGAAAATTTGGCAGGCACCGGGCTCAACGGCCAATTGTCCGGCGTGCCCGTGATGCAGTTTGAGATTCGCAACGCGATCGAACGCGACCGTCTTGTCTATAACGCGCTTGGCTTTGCCATTGGTTGCCTGATTGCGGTGCTGTTCTTCCGCCGCGTATCCTTCATGATCATCGCCGCAGCGCCGCCACTTGCCGCCATTCTACTGGCGCTCGGTACGCTCGGCTGGCTTGGCTTTAGCTTGAATATTTTTCTCAATGTAATGACGCCGCTGATCATGGTGATCAGCTTCTCCGATAGCATGCAGCTCACTTTTGCCGCGCGTGACCGCCTGATTGCCGGCGACGACAAATATAGCGCCTTCCGCAATGCACTTCTTATCGCGGGGCCCGCCTGCGTGCTCACACATGCTACTGCCGGCGTTTCGTTTATCGCCCTGATGTTTTCGGCGTCCGACCTGATTCGGACATTCGGCGAGGCCGGGCTGATCGCTACGCTCATTGCCATGGTGGCGGTGCTCACTTTAGTGCCGTTGCTCGGCGTCCTGCTCATTCGCCATGAGGCAGAGTTTGCCGAGAACGTGCGCGGCGTCGACAAAGCGCTCGACTTTTTGCGCCGGTTTTGCGGCTGGATTGCGCTACGCATGGTGGCCCATCCCGGCCTTTATGCGCTGGCCGGCCTGCTCGTAACGGTCGCCCTTTCGCTCGGCTATACCCAGCTGCAGCCGCGCTACCGCCTTGCGGATCAGGTGCCCGATCGGGAACACGCCGTTGCAGCCAGCCAGCGGCTCGACGTGAAGCTGACGGGCGCCAACCCGATCGATGTGTTGATCGAGTTTCCGCAAGGCCGCTCGCTCTACGCGCCCGAGTCGCTTGCCGTCATCGCCGACGTGCAATCGATACTCGAGAAACAGGCGGGGGTAGGAAATGTCTGGTCGCTGGAAACGCTCCGCCGGTGGCTGGCAGAAAAAATGAACAAGTCGGACGTTGCCACCCTTAAGCAATATGTCGACCTGCTTCCGCCCTATCTTACGCGGCGCTTCATCTCCGCCGAACAGGACGCGGTCATCGTTAACGGCCGCGTTCCCGACGCCGACGCCAGCAAACTGCTTCCCATCGTCGATGCGCTCGACAAGAAGCTAAGCGCGCTGAATGCGAAATACCCCGGCTATAAGGTTGCCGTCACTGGCCTATCGGTAATCGCCGCACGCAACAGCGCGATCATGATTGACAAGCTCAGCCGCGGGCTGACCATTGAAATCGCCTTCGTCGCAGCGTTTATCGGCCTGGCGTTCCGGTCTTTCATCGTCCTGCTGACCAGCATCTTGCCTGGACTGTTCCCGATTGTTTTGGCCGGCTGTCTGCTTTGGGTGACCGGCAACGGGCTGCAATTTGCGAGCGTCATCGCGCTGACGGTCTCGTTCGGCCTCGGCTTAAGCGCGACGATTCATTTTCTCAACCGATTGCAGATCGAGGATACCGAGCCCGATCCGGCGATCGGCGTTGAGCGCGCGACGATTCTTGTCGGACCGCCATTGATCCTCACCTCGGCCGTGCTGGCCTGCGGACTGGCCATGACGGTCTTTTCAAGCCTGCCATCACTGCGCTTGTTCGGATGGCTGAGCGCGTTTGCGATGATCTCAGCGCTGATTGCCGATTTGCTGATATTGCGGCCGACGGCCACCTTCCTCACCAAGATTGCACGCCATATCGCCGCGCGCTCGTCGCGCCGGTCGCCGGTCGAATAAGGCCAGCACGAGCGTGTCTGTCGCGACCTAGCTGCCGCGCTTGAGGTTAATTGTCGCACCCTTGATGCCGGCGTCCGGATTCGCCGTTTTGATGGCGACCGTTTGGCTGGTGGCATGCGTCAACAAACTCAAATTGGCGGTAAAGTTGCCGGCTTCGGCTTTGACGTGGATGCTTTCGCCCGCGGCCGTCCCGGAGATTGTTCCGAAAGCTCCGTGCGGGCTCTCTGACCAGGTCCCGGTGACAGCGCCGGCCGCGACATTGGCTGTGCTGCGAAGTTCGAAATTGTAACTGTCGCTCGCGCATTTAATATAGAGTTGCAGACTATCGGCGTTCACCGTGTACTTGGCTTTGCACTTAAGCGCCTCGCGCGTGCCGCTGGTCAGATCGATTGAGCCGGTCCCGACCCATTCGCCCGCCAGCCGCTCGAACGGTCCCGCCGCCTGCGCATGACCGCCGCTATAGCTGGACAACGCGAGTACGAGAACCGCGCCTCGCAGAAAATTCGTGGCTCGTGATTTTATTGGCGCGATGAAATGCTGCAACACTGGCGATGCCCCCCTTCGTCTTCGTTCCCGGCTAAACGCCGAGCTTGGCCGGCTTAAACGACCGAAACAGATTGTACATTAAACGGTTCACTTGGAACTGTCCCGCCAAATTTGGGCGTGGAAAAGTCCGCACAAATTCACACCGCCACGGCGGTCCGTTGCGCGGACTATCCATCGATTTTTCGGAAATTTGGTGGGCGCACAAAGGTTCGAACCTAGGACCCGCCGACTAAGAGGCGTCATAAATACCAAGAATTTCAACGGCCGTTCTGACACATTTTAGCAATGTGCCGGCATTGATCGCGCTACCGAATATGGCTCTGTCGGAATGGTGAACGGCCCGCATCACGGCAAATTATGTCCGCTGTCGGGGTAAAGCAGACATGCCGCGGACACCCAGGAATGTCCGCTATTGACTCGTTGCGGACATTTCTTACTAACGCCAAAATAACCTAATAAATAGGCCCTACGAATAACCTAATAAATAGGCCCTACGAATGAGCGGTCAGAGTGAACCAGAAACAGCAAAAACACCTCTCCGAGATATGTCGATGCGGCAAGGTGAAATTGGAGGCAGTCGGCCGGCCGATTCTGACCGCCTCCTGCTATTGCGCGAGTTGCCAAGAAGCCGGAAGCCGCTTCGAGCAACTGGCTTCCGCGCCACCTGTGCTCAATGCCGACGGTGGAACAGACTACGTCCTATATCGAAAGGATCGAGTGCAATGTGTGACGGGGCAAGAGTATCTTGACGAGCATCGGCTCAAGCCTGATTCCCCGACCCGGCGGGTCATCGCCACATGTTGCAATTCGGGAATGTTCCTCGACTTTACCAAGGGACATTGGCTGACGATGTACCGGAACCGCTTTCCGGCAGGCGCTCCGCCTCTTGAAATGCGGGTCATGACACAAGACCGACGAGACGACGTCGAGCTTGCTGATGACTTGCCGAATTATGATAGTCACTCCGGCAAGTTCATGTTGAGGCTTATCGCCGCTTGGTTCGCCATGGGTCTCCGCAGGCCAGAAATCACCTGGGGAAAAAAGACAGTCCGCAAGTCGCAATGAGCGCTTGCCGTGGGCGCAACTTCGCGTCGATACAATGACGCATGTCCGAATCTGGCATTCAGCGGACAATCCAACCGCCTTCTGGGAGTGCCATTGAATATTAGAATGGTGGCGCGCTAAGCTGAGATTGAACAAGGTAGAAAAATAGCCTCGTCATGTCAGTTAAAGACACAGTTATGCGAGATAGGCTCAGGACCCGTGCTCGCGCACCGGCTTCGGAATCGCTTGGCTCATGGCGCATCAAATGGCGATATGCCGGCCCAATCATTTTCGTTCATGTCGCGGCGATTCTCGCATTCGTGCCTTGGTTTTTCAGCTGGACCGGAGTCGTTCTTGCGGTGCTAGGCTGCTACTTTTTCGGCACGCTTGGCATGAATATCGGTTACCACCGATTGCTGACGCATCGTGGCTTTTCTTGTCCTAGATGGGTCGAGCGCTTGTTTGCCATTCTGGGCGTTTGTTGCGCGGAGGAATCTCCGACAATTTGGGTCGCGTGGCATCGTCAGCACCACCATGAGGCCGACAAAGAGCCGGACCCTCATAGCCCGTTGGCTAGCTTCCTATGGGGCCATATTGGGTGGCTCATGATTAAGAGCGACAACAGCGAGTCTGGACCGTTGACAGATCGCTACGCCAAAGATCTGACAAAAGATCCATTCTACGCGTGGCTGGAAAAATCGGACAACTGGTTCAAAGTCGTTTTGATTTCATGGACATTTTTTTTCGCCATCGGATTTGCGGCGGCCCGTTACACGGGTAGCACAACGACAGATGCAATCCAATTTGGTTCAAGTCTCGTCGTATGGGGAGTTGCCGTAAGAACCGTGGCGGTATGGCACATCACATGGTCGATCAATTCGGTGACCCATTTGTGGGGTTATCGGAGTTACGACACCCCCGATAACAGCCGTAACAACATCTTGATCGGGATTATTGCGAATGGAGAGGGATGGCACAATAACCACCATGCCGATCCTCGCTCCGCAAGACATGGCTTCAGTTGGCGCGAACCCGATATTACGTGGCTAACGATTCGTGCGCTGCTGGCGCTCGGTCTCGCCCGCAATGTGGCGCTGCCGTCACCACGCCTCGCGGCTGCCTTGAAGGCTCGTAAGCGGCGGGCTTAAAAGCCACGATCAAGCCTCACGAAGCGACCTGACCAGTGAAGGCAAATTCAACTGAAGTTACGTCGCTTCACTTCTCAATGGTCCAGAATACTGGTTATTGCGCGCTGTTGTTCCGTCTGCTCGCTAGCTTGATTTCAAAATTGGGCGATTACGGGCAGCGATGGGGGCGGCTGTCGCGGCCCACGTAAGTCATACTGCCAGAATCAAAGCTCGGGTAGAGTCGAGCGCAGTACTTTATCTTTTCCTGACGGTCGCGCAGGACCGCCATCATAGAACTGTTATAAACCCCACTATTGATGCCGCTGCCGCCATGCGCAGCGCTTACGGCTTGCAAGGCCAACAGGGCAAACCCTATCAGGCCGCCAACAATGGATAATGACACACGCAAAGCGCAAGCTCCCATGATTGGCCATTCGCGATTACACTATGTTTATTTAAATGTAGATTCTGCCAATCGGCTTCGTTGGCAACTTCCGCCATTATGTTTAACATTGGCAGCATCTACATGCCCTAACTTTTTATACCTTCGCCTGGGGCAAAATCTATTTTGTCGCAGACCCCGCAACTACTATGGCACTATTCTAACGGTCCAAGTTTCGCGGCACAGCTTGTTTGTCGGCTATTCCGATTCTGTGGCCGGATATTTTGCAGTTCGACGAGAAAATAGTGCAATCAATACCGGTAAAGTGACCAAAATGACTATGGGCGCCAGTGTCATGCCGCCAACCACAACGATCGCTAACGGCTTTTGCACTTGCGATCCAATTCCGGTGGAAATTGCCGCCGGCAACAGGCCAACTCCAGCGATTATGCAAGTCATTAGGACGGGCCGCATTTGCAATTCGCCAGCACGAAGGACCGCACTTGTGCGGTCCAAACCTGCCTCTATGAGCTGATTGTATTGCGATAAAATGATGATTCCGTCCATAACCGATATGCCAAACAAAGCGATAAATCCAATCGCCGCCGAAATACTAAACGGCATTCCCGCTATTAGCAGCCCGATCACACCGCCGACCGTCGCCATCGGAATGACGCTCATTGCCAGTAGCATATCCGGAACCGAGCCAAAATTAACCCACAGTAAAAGTGCGATCAGCGCAAGGCTAATCGGCACTACAATCTGCAAGCGTCCGATTGCGTCTTGCAGATTGCCAAATTCGCCGACCCATTCGAGCCGCGATCCCGCCGGTAGCGGTACGTTTACAGCAACTTTTCTCTGCGCTTCCTCGATTGCGCTGCCGAGGTCACGATCGCGCACGCTGAATTTGATAGGTAAATAACGTTGCTGTTGTTCGCGGTAGATATAAGCAGCGCCAGATTCAATTTGAATCGTTGCAAGCTCGCTAAGTGGCACCTGCAAGAACCCGGCCGGATTTTGGACTCCAACCGTTATGTTTTTGATCGAGTCGAGGCTTTGCCGAAATTGTGGCGCAACTCGTATCACAATCGGAAAATGTTGATCGCTGCCCGGCTCAAAAAGGTCGCCCGCTGTATCGCCGCCGATTGCGACACGAACAGTGGCGTTGATGTCGCCGGGCGTGAGCCCGTATCGTGCCGCGCGCGCTCGATCGATGTCAATTTGCAGCGTCGGCTGGCCGAGTGACGTAAATACGGAGAGGTCAGCAATTCCTCGCACCGTCGCAAGGATTTCCTTTATTTTGTTAGCAGTGTCACTGATTTCTTGAAGGCTATTGCCGTATAATTTTACCGAATTTTCGCCCTTTACGCCTGAGACTGCTTCCGCGACGTTATCTTGAAGATATTGCGAGAAGTTGAATTCGACGCCAGGAAAGTCGCTCTGTAATTTTTTTAGCATCTCATTTGTGAGCGTCTCTTTGTCAACGCCGGTGGGCCACTCACCGGTAGGCCTTAATGGCGCAAAAAATTCAGCGTTAAAAAAACCAGTTGCATCGGTCCCATCGTCTGGACGGCCGTGTTGAGAAACTACCGACACCACCTCTGGAAAGCTCCGCAGCGTGGCCCTCATTCGGTTCACATAACCATTGCCTTCTTCAAGAGAGATCGTGGACGGCATCGTTGCCCGAATCCAAAGATTTCCTTCTTCGAGTTTCGGCAAAAATTCGAGCCCAAGCATCCTGGATGCTATCAAGGCGGCCGCAACTAAAACTAAGGCGCCAATCAGGGCAATCTTCCGGTTTGCTACGGCAATGCGAAGTACAGGCGTGTAAAGTTGGTGAAGGACTCGCACCAGTATTGTTTCGGCTTCGCTCGTATGTTCGGGCAACAGCAGAGCACTTAGCGCCGGCGCAACAGTAAATGTCGCTAACAGACCGCCTGTCAGTGCATAGGCATAAGTACGGGCCATAGGCGCAAATATGTGCCCTTCCACGCCGCCAAGCGTGAAAAGTGGAATGAAAGCAGCGATAATGATGCCCGCAGCAAAGAAAATCGATCGGCTTACATAGATCGCAGCTTGAAATATTGCCGCTGGCTTTCCGGTCAGATTTTCGTCAGCGCCGCCATCACGTATCTGCCTCGGCACTGATAATTCCCATTTTGTGCCTAACCGCCTAAAAATACTTTCAACCATGATCACCGTGGCATCAACGATTAGTCCGAAATCGATTGCGCCGACTGAAAGCAGATTTGCAGACTCGCCGCGCAACACGATGATGCCGACGGCGAAAAATAAAGCGAACGGAATAGTAGCGCCGACAATGAGCGCGCTGCGAAGATTCCCAAGAAAGCACCATTGCAATATGAATATCAGAATTATGCCAAACACCATGTTGTGCAGCACAGTGCGGGTCGTAATTTCAATCAGGTCTTTGCGATCGTAAATCCTTTCAATTTTCACACCGGGTGGGAGAAGGTTCGAGTTATTAATTTTATCTATTTCGGCTTCAACGCGGCTTATCGTCGGCGTACTCTTTTCCCCGCGCCGCATGAGGACAATGCCTTGGACGATATCGTCCTGTTCATCGCGCCCTGCAATGCCGAGCCGTGGCTTGTTTCCGATCGTGACGGTAGCAATATCTCGGACAAGGACAGCCGTGCCGCCAGTCTGTGACAGCATTGTATTGCTGAGATCATCAATCGTACGAATCAGACCAACACCGCGAACCACCGCGACCTGCGGACCGATATCGAGAGTATTGCCGCCAACATTAATATTGCTGTTGTTGATAGTCTGCAGAACTTGCGCCAACGTGAGGCCGTAGGCAGCAAGTCGAGTGGGATCAATTTGCACCTCATAAGTCTTTGTTTTTCCGCCCCATGCCGTCACATCAATCACACCAGGCACAGAGCGAAATCGCCGCTGCAAAACCCAGTCTTGCAAAGTCTTTAAGTCGCGAACTGAATAATTAGGCGGACCGACAAGCTGGTATCGGTATATTTCACCAATAGGGCTAACAGGCGAAATTTGCGGCTGGACACCATTTGGAAGCGGCGGGAGTGCACTCAAACGATTGAGCGCCTGCTGCAACGCTTGATCATAGGTAAAATCGAAAGTGAATTGCAATTTCACATCTGAAAGTCCGTAAAGCGATATGGTGCGAATTGTCTGGAGATTCGGGAGGCCGGCTAATTGAGTCTCAATCGGAATTGTGATGTACCGCTCGACCTCTTCGGCGGAAAGTCCCGATGTCTGGGTAACGACATCCACCATGGGTGAAGTGGGATCTGGGTAAGCCTCAATGTTCAATTGCCGGAATGCAATAATCCCGCCGAACAATACCGCGATAAAAAGCACAACCATCAACACACGATGTCTGAGAGAAAAATTGATCAGCGCGTGCATGGGTCGCTTTTTTGACTATGACAACGTTAACGACTTAGCTGCCTGTCGCAGCCCGATCGATAAATAGGCTGCCTTTGGTAATTACCTTTTCATCAAGACGTAGGCCGTCGAGCACCTGAACCAATTGCCCGTTGGAAAGCCCCGCTTTGATATTCCGCGCTTCAACGGATTGATCGTCGTGCGCGATCCAGACCCGCGCAGAATTGCCGTCATAAATTATCGCTTCCCGTGGTACCGCTAGCGAGCTCTCGCCTTCGCCGGTCAGAATGGTTACGCTCGCGAACATTTCAGGCCGCAGCAGTTTTTCGTCATTGTTGATGGTTGCGCGCACCAGTAAGCGTCGGGTGCCAGGGTCGAATGAGGTGGCAACGTAGGCGATCGTGGCCGAAAACTCCCGGTTCGGATAGGCCAGCACCGTAAAATGCATAACCTGCCCGACCTTAACGTTAGGCGCCTCGGATTCGCGTATATAGGCGACAACCCATACAGTCGTTAGGTCGCCAACAACAAAGGTCGCGTCGTTCGCTGCCGCACTGTTAGAGGTAGTGTTGACGTATTGGCCGGGCCCGACCTTGCGTTGGACGACAGTGCCGGCGATCGGTGAATAAATGGTCGTTTGTGGATTGATCGCGCCGGTCTCACCGAACGTGGTGATTTCAGCATCGGATTTTCCGAGAATCCGCAAACGGTTGCGCACCGCTTCGAGCGATATTTGCGCCGACCGCAAATCGCTTTGTGCCGCAACCGTGGCCGCCTGAGCCTGCTGCAGATCGCGCTGCGGACCGGCTTTAGTTTCATAAAGCGACTTGCTCTGCTGCTCGACGAGCTTGGCCAAATCCAGCGTCGATCGTGCCTTGTTCAATCCGGCCGATGCAGTAATAAAATCGTTTTGCGCCTGCACCATGTCCGGCGATTCGACCACAAATAGAGGTTGGCCAGCAGTAACAATGTCCCCAGGCTTAGCGAGCAGCTTGATCACCCGACCCGCATATGGCGAATACACCAGCGTCGCACGATCTTCGTCGACTGCAATCTTGCCTTCGGTCAGATGCTCGGTGCGGAAAACAAACGTGGTGACTGGTGCGGTCGCGAGTGCCGCCCATTGTTTCGGGGCAGGATAATAGAGATCACCTACCCGGCGGCTTTGGGTAGACAGATCGGACTCGGCAACGCTGTCGGCGCGGCGCGCAAACGTCGTCGCCACCACTGCGAACACGGCACATAAAATCAAAATACATGCGCCAACAGCACTTTTACGGGTGAGGGTTGCCGGCCGCTGCTTGAGCTGCTTTTTGACCAAGGCGACAAGTCGAACGGCGGCAGCGATGACGTCATCGCGCGCGCGAACCAGCGATCGCAGCTTGAGCCGTGTCATCAATTTCCCGACCAGTCGATCCGGGGTTTCCCCTGCTGGGACTGCCCCCTGTGGCCAGGGTTATAAGCTCACGAGCCTGGCCCGCAAGATTATCTTCGCGTAAACTTTTAAAGTCGGCGAATAGTGGGCGAACGGTCATCGGCAGCGTCGTTAATGTTGGATCCCAGCCCGCATTCCGATTCCTAGCAAAGGACGGATTCGAACATTCTTGGGTGATATCCACGCTGAAGACGATTCTTCTAGGGTAAAGTTGAATCAGGCATAGCAAGGCTTATGCTGGATTTCTGCAGTGCGAAAGATCTGGTCATTCCCTGGTCATCCGCTTGGGTTTAATGCCTGCAAGCCGGGCAAACGGTCCGATGAACACGGACACTATGCGAGTCATGATGTTGCGTTCGTGGCGAAACCTTTGTGTTGTATCTCTGGTCCTTGGCGGATACTGCGTTTCTTTTGGCGCCGGTGCGCTGCGGGCCGAAGATGCAAAGACTACAAATGGCATCCCCGACCAATCGATTACAACTGGCTTGCCGCAAAACGGCGACCCTGCAGGCGTTCGCAAACGGCTCAGCGACCATGGCATTACCTACACGATAATCTATACCAACGATGTGCTGAGCAATCTATCAGGCGGCAATAAGCGCGGCACCATTGACCAAGGCTTGGTGGAAGATCAGCTGACAGTCGACCTTAACAAATTGGTCGGTTGGCAAGGCATGACGCTCTACGCGAGTTCATTTCAGATTTACAATACCGGACGCATTCGCCGTGACTATGTCGGCGGCATGAATACGATAGCGGCAATCGAGGCCACTCCAACGATACGGCTGGACGAGCTTTGGCTTGAGCAAAAATTTCTTGACGGCGCTGCAAGTTTAAGATTTGGCCAGCTCGTCGCCGACGTTGAATTCTTCGGCAGTGACATAAGCAACATGTTTTTGCAGACAGATTGGCAAACCATCGTGGCCGTCAATTTGCCGGGCGGCGGCGCTGCCTACCCCCTGTCTACACCTGGCGCGCGGCTAAAATTTGACTACGGGAAAGACGTATCGTTTTTGCTAGGGGCCTTTAACGGCGATCCGGCGGGACCTTGTGCTGGCGATCCGGATACATGCAATCGTTACGGCCTCAATTTCCGAATGAAGGATCCGGCCTTTGTTATCGGCGAAACTCAATTTCACACTAATCAAGGCAAGGACGACAGCGGACTTGCTCGAACACTGAAGATCGGCGGCTGGACCCATCTCGGCGAGTTCAACGACCAGCGCTTTGCTAATGACGGCACGTTACTCGCAAATCCAGCGGGCAGTGGCATACCGCTCCAGCATCGCGGAGACTTTGGTATTTACGGCGTTCTCGAGCAGCAGCTTTACCGACCGCGTGGCGGCGCCCCAGACAGTGGAATTACCGTTTTCGGTCTTACTTCGTATAGCCCGTCCGACCGCAATCTGGTCAATTTTCAGCTCGACGGCGGAATTATATTTGCGGGTTTGATCCCGCAACGGCAAGACGATCGCTTTGGAGCAAGTGTCGTCTATTCACGGTTTTCCGACAGTGTGCGTGCGTTTGATCAGGACGTGATCAATTTTAACGGAATACCGGGAGTTGTTCGAGATTATGAAGCGAATCTTGAACTGACTTATGTCGCTCAGGTAGTCCCCGGGTGGACATTGCAGCCGGACTTTCAATACATTTGGCATCCGAACGGCCAAACCGGCCGCGACGCCAAGGTTGTCGGCATACGCTCGACGTTGAAATACTAATTCGAAAATCTTCTAATTATATCCTGATCGGCGCAAACGAAATAAGACCTGACGCTTTCGAATAACGACAGAGCTATAAGGCATGCGACATCGGCAATTCATAGTTGCCATAATATCTGTGCTGTTCATATTTTGCGGAGTGGTTGTAGCAAGCAAAAAACAAAAAAATATAGGGCGGAAATAAAATGGACCCAAGGCCTCAGTTTGCGGCACGAGATGATTCGTTATTTCTTCCAATCGTCACGATTGCGCTAGCCGCCGGAATATTTGTTGCGGATACGGTGACAGATTCAGAAATCGCCGCTTCGGTTTTATACGTTGCGGTGGTGCTCTTGTCCGTCCGCTTCATGGAAAAGCGCGGCGTCATTCTTGTATCCTTCGTGTGTGTGGCACTCACCGTAATAAGTTATTTCATTACAAATACCGGGTTCACGCCGACCGGGTTGATAAACACTGCCATTAGTATCTTGGCGGTATTGATTACAACCTACCTTGCTTTGCAAATCGAAGCGGTAAAGACCCTAGCCGCTGCACTTGTCCAAACCGATCTGCTTCGCGATGCGTTGATAGGCTCCGTATCTCACGAACTACGGACGCCTCTTGCCTCCATATTAGGAGGCGCGTCGATATTGGCCGAAATGCCTATGGTCACAAAAGACCCCCGTCTTGCTTCCTTGGCGAAGGGTATCCGTGACGAAGCCATGCAACTCAACAACGACATACAGAATTTACTAGATGCCGCCCGGATTACGAGCCAGGGCTTGCACTCCAATCGAGATTGGACTGACCCCGCCGACATTATAAATTCAGCGATCGAACGTACTCACCTCCGACATCCAAATCATCAAATTGATTTGGACCTGATCGGAGACCTGCCGCTCCTTCAGGTCGACCCAGTGCTAGTTGAACAGGCCCTAAGCCAAATCATTGCTAATGCAGCAAAGTATTCGTCGGATGCTTCGACAATTCGAATAACAGCAAAAGTTGAAAACACGCAGTTAACAATATCGATCGCTGACCAAGGCGTCGGCCTTACCGGCGAGGAAAAAGAAAGGCTTGCCGAACGCTTCTTTCGTGGGCCGCGCCATATCGGAAAGGTCGCAGGTTCAGGATTAGGCATGTGGATCGCAAATACTTTCATTATGAGCAGCGGAGGTAAACTTAATGCGCTGAGCCCAGGTGAAGGCCTCGGGACCATTATACAAATTGTATTTCCGATTTCCCATCAAAGCGATAAGGACGCGACAGCAATCCAAGAGGACTAAACAAGATCGGCGGCCAAAGCCATGCGCAAACCAACGGTTGGCCCAGGACGAAGGTCTCACGTAATTTCAACGAACAGGGAGTGGAAGATTGTCGCGCCATAAGCTTAATCCACACAAATATTTTACGGCCCAGCCGCTTGATTTCTGGTTGGCGCGATGCGCCGTTTTGGTAATCGTAGTGCTCCAGGTCTGCATCGTGAATGATCTTGCGATTGGATCAAGATGGCTCGCCCCGTGCCTTGAGCTTGCGCTCCTAATTCCACTATCAATCGCGACTGCTTGGACGCAGAAGCGTGCTCACAAAGCATCGACGAATGTCGAATGGAATCTCGTTGGCAGAAGCAGAACGCGGGTTCGATGGCTAGCAATAATTCTGACGGCGGTGAGCACGCTGATGAACTTTGGCGCGCTTGCTCGGCTAATTGCAGCAATATTGTCGGGTCATGCAGGAACTGGTCAAACGCTTCTTTTAGATGCAGTAAACATTTGGGCGACCAATGTCGTTGTGTTTGCACTCTGGTTCTGGGCATTAGACCGCGGCGGCCCCGCAGCGAGAGGACTTATCCCCGATCAGAAGAGCGATTTTTTATTTACCCAACAGCAGACGACTGTCGATGCCACTCGTTTCGCCGATTGGTCTCCCGGCTTTTTTGATTACTTGTTTTTGGCGTTCACAAACGCCACGGCATTTTCGCCGGCTGACACATTCCCTCTGACAGTAAGAGCAAAGTTTCTCATGATGGCTGAATCGTCCATCTCGCTTGCGACAATTGCGATCGTGGCATCACGCGCGGTCGGTATCCTTAGTTGAGCGATTGCCGGGCCAATGTCCGATTTGGCTTATAAGCAAAAGGCTGTCACGGGCAAAATTCCGCCATTGCCCAAAAGAAAACAAATGTAGTCCTGTCACAGCCACTGTCTGAATCGATGGATGTAAATCCGTTTGACCAACTGCGTGAGTACGCAGTAGCTCAGCAGAATTCCGACAAGCCAGGGGAAGTATGACAGCGGCAGCGGCACCATTCCCAGATGCGCGCCGAGTGACGAGAACGGCAGATAGATACCGAAGGCCATAATGCTCGCGGTCAGCAGAATGACTGGCCACGCAGCGCGGCTCTGGACGAACGGAATATGCTGCGTGCGGATCATGTGCACGATAAGAGTCTGCGTCAGCAATCCTACGACGAACCAGCCGGACTGAAACAGTGATTGCTGTTCAACGGTGTTGGCGCCAAATACATGCCACATCAGCCAAAAGGTCACGACATCGAAGATCGAACTGATCGGGCCGATGAAAACCATAAAGCGCGCGATGCCGCCGGCGTCCCACTTGCGCGGCACTTTAAGAAAATCCTGGTCCACGTCGTCCCATGGGATCGAGACCTGCGAAACGTCGTAAAGCAAGTTCTGAACCAGCAATTGAATCGGCAACATCGGCAGGAAGGGAAGAAATATGCTGGCAATCAGCACGCTGAACACGTTGCCGAAATTAGAACTCGCCGTCATCTTTATATATTTGATGATGTTGGCGAAGGTCTTGCGCCCTTCGACAACCGCCTCTTCGAGCACCAGCAGGCTTTTTTCGAGCAGAATGATGTCCGCGGATTCCTTGGCGATATCAACGGCGGTATCGACTGAAATTCCTACGTCTGCGTCCTTCAAGGCCGCAGCGTCGTTGATTCCGTCGCCCAGGAATCCGACGGTATGACCCTTGCTCTTAAGAGCGCGGATCACGCGCGATTTCTGCACCGGCGACATTTTGGCAAAGATGGTGGTGATCTCGGCCGCCTCCTGAAGTTCGGCATCCGACAGTTTCTCGACGTCTTTTCCCAAGAGCGCATGCTCGATCGGAAGCCCGACTTCCTTGCATATTTTGCGGGTGACGACTTCGTTGTCGCCAGTGATAACCTTGACGGCAACGCCATAGTCCCGCAGCACGGCGATCGCCTGGCGCGCGGTTTCCTTGGGAGGGTCGAGGAACGCGACATAACCCGCCAGCACAAAATCTTTTTCATCCTCGATCGTGTAGGTTCGGTCTTCCGGCGGCAACCACTTGTAGCCAACAGCCAAGGCGCGCAGACCTTCCTGGTTCAGTTTGCGTGTTACCCGGCGCACTTCCTTGCGCATTTCTGTCGTAAACGGCATTACGCCGCCAGCTTCGGCGCCGTTATCGTCGGCGGAGACGCAGAGCGGCAGCATCTCCTCGATGGCGCCTTTACAAACCATGAGGTTTTTGTTGTCGCTGCTACGCACGACTACGGACATGCGGCGGCGCATGAAGTCGAACGGGATTTCGTCAATTTTCTTGTAGTGCTGTAGCTTATCGACGATGTCGTGTTGGGTCGCGTAGTCGAGCACCGCGACGTCCAGCAGGTTCTTTAAGCCAGTCTGATGGAAGCTGTTGATCCAAGCAAATTCCAAAACCTGGAGGTCGTCCTTGCCATGAATATTGAGGTGCCGCTCGAGGATAATCTTGTTTTGCGTCAGCGTGCCGGTCTTGTCGGTGCAGAGGATATCCATGGCACCGAAGTTCTGGATGGCATTGAGCCGCTTGACGATAGCCTTGCGTCGCGCCATTACGACCGCACCTTTGGCGAGGTTGGTGGTGACGATCATCGGCAGCATTTCCGGCGTTAGTCCGACCGCGACGGAGACGGCAAACAGCAGCGATTGCAGCCAATCGCCTTTGGAAAGACCATTGATGAGGAACACCAGCGGCGTCATTACCATCAGGAAACGCACCAACATCCAGCTCACTTTGCTGATGCCCTTGTCGAAACTCGTCAGCGGTCGCGCGCCAGCGATATCTTTCGCGACCGCGCCAAAGAATGTCGCGTCGCCGGTCGCAGCGACCACCGCAGTCGCGGTACCGCTCACAACGTTGGTACCCATGAAACATGCGGTCTCGCGTTCGAGCAGCGTACCCGGTGCGGTTGACGTACTTATGCGCTTGGGCGGCGCGACCGGGTATTTTTCCAACGGAATGGATTCGCCGGTCAGCATTGCCTGACTGACGAACAGATCTTTTGCGCTGAGCAGGCGCACGTCAGCCGGCACCATATCGCCGGCCGAGAGATAAACGATGTCGCCAGGAACAAGCGTGGAAATCGGAATTTCTTGCGGACGGTCCATGCCAGCACGCAACACGGCCGCGGTAGAACTCACCATGGCCTTCAATTCTTCCGCCGCCTTGTTGGAACGGAATTCCTGCCAAAAGCGCAATAGCGTGCTGAGCAGCACCATGGAGACCAGGACGATGATGGTCCTGAAGGTGCGGTCTTCCGGCTCGGCAAAAATCACGTCTGAGAAAAGCGATACGACGCTGACCGCAAACAGCACGCCGTTGAACGGCGTCAGAAAAGCATGGAAAAGCTGAACGTACCATGCCGGTGGCTTTTCTTGCGTCACTTCGTTAGGGCCGTACTTCTCCAGCCGCTCCGAGACCTGCTCTGGCGTTAGCCCGCTTCGGACAGAGTCGAGCTGTTGGAGCGCCGCGTCCGGGACGCAATCGCATAGGTCGAGCAAGGGCGAGCGGCGCTTGCCCTGGCTCGCGCTGCGTTCATTTTGGCGGACTTTGAGTTGCTCATTCATGGCGCAAATCTCTTATGCAGAGTTGGGCCCAAGCGTGGGCCTTTAATTATGATGGATCATGGAAACCGTGACAGGTATATGACCTGGCGAATTGGCGGCCATCGCCGTCGCGTCGAGGGCCGCACTCGTCGCATGGTCAGCGCATAACCGGCGCATAAATAATTATCGGCGGTTCGCTTCTCGACCAACCAACGGCACTCGATCCGACCCGTCTTCGGAGACAAATGCCAGCGAGCGACAAGTTCGTTGGATGGACGTGAAATCTTACGAAGGCGGACTGATTTCGACTGCAGCGGAATGTTTGAGTTGTTCTGGGCGCGGCGGCGGCCGATATTGTTGCTAGCGTCGCTATGGACAATATAAAGATTTGCGCGTGCGAACTTCATGGCTCACCTCCAGGGGCCGGTCTTGGCCGGCCTGAAGGGAGCGAGCGACAGTCCTTAGGGCTGTGCCTTGCTCTCCCGACGGGCCCCACCAAAATCGATCCGGTTGTGCCGTTGGAAAGCACGACGAGCCGTCACGATGACCGCCGTGCTAAGACTAGGGTAGCTGTCCATTTTTCCCACGTTGATTTGTTCGAGTTCCCTCGAACATATTTGCGAATACGCTCCTTGTTTTGGGCTGTCAAATAAAAAGGGGCTAAGGAGAAAATCACAAGCCACGTAAAAAGAGATTGGTGGCAGTCGCCATCAGGCAAAAGGAAACGGTAAATTACAGATTTGCAATTTCGAACGGCAAGCGCGTTGGACCGAAACGCTGCGGCTCAAGGAATTATCGGCAATTCCTTGGATGGCGGCTTGTCATCGCTGATCGATGGGCTGGCAATCTTACGGCCGCGCGCCGCGAGGTGCTCAAGAGTGAACACTTCGCGCATCCATTGCGATTTCGGCTTGGCGGGAAAGCCACCCCAGGCTGCCCCGGCAGGCACGTCTTCGTACACGGTGGACCTGGAAGCTAGCATTGCGCCCTTACCAACGGTGATGTGCGGGACGATGCCAGTGCGCGCGCCCAGCATGACAAAATCCTCGAGCGTCACGCTGCCGCTAAGTCCAGATTGCGCGACGATGATGCAATGGCGACCGATGACGCAGTTGTGGCCGATCTGGCAGAGATTATCAATCTTGGTTCCTTCGCCGATCACAGTGTCGCGCATTCCACCCCGATCGACCTTGGTTCCAGATCCAATCTCGACATCGTTGTGAATGACGACGCTGCCGACTTGCGGGATTTTGACGTGCCCCTTGGCGCTCGAAACATAGCCGAAACCGTCCTGGCCGATGTGGCAGCCGGTATGGATGATGACGCGGTCGCCGACATGCGAATGGGTGATCGTGCAGCCGGGTCCGATCGCGCAATCGCGCCCGATGTGCACGTGCGGCCCAATCACGGCGTTTGCGCCGATCAATGTACCGGTTCCGATTTCGGCCTGAGGTCCGATCACGGCGCCTGGATCGATCGTCACGCCGTTCTCCAGCCGTGCCGAGGGATGCACGAGTGCTCCGGGCGCGATGCCACTGGTGCCAAACACAGAGGTCGGACAGAGCGCGCCGCGATAGAATTGACGCGAGACCGCGACAAAGGCTTCATATGGCTTAAGCACGCACAGTACCGAGACATCGCTCGGCGCTTGGGATGCAAAGCGTTCGGTAGTCAATACGGCGCCGGCCTGCGTCGACGTCAGCGCTTCAGTAAACTTAGCATTCTCGAAGAAGGCAAGGTCGGTTGCGCCTGCTTGGTCGATCGGCGCGATGTTGCTAATGCGTCGGGAGAGTTCCACTCCCTCGCACGGCTCCGCCCCTGTGAGCGAAGCGATCTCGGCTATGCTCAAACTTGTTGTACATTCGAAGAAATTGAACTCGGTCACGTCATGCCCCAAGCTATACCCGCAGTTCCCGGCATGACAACCTTACGCAAACGACCATCAAACTGACGCGAAAATCGACCGGTTAACACCGGTCCAACTTGTGTCAAAATATCTTAGTGCTTATCAGGAAGCCCGTATAGTGGCGATCAATACCCCGCTGTCGCTATTATTCATATAAAAAAAATGCAGAGCAATATCACCGAACACTGGGCAGGCCACACGCTGACACCTGCCGGTCGGCTATGGGTCACTAGCGGACAAACGGTAGTTGATCAAAACCCACTGTTGTCAGCTTTGGCCCAATAGCAAACGAACGCAGGTGCGGCTGGAATGTCAGGTAAGTGCCAATAGCGGTGATTCCGATTACCTGCGGAGAGCAGCTTCCGACGTTCCATTTGAGTGGCGCGGAGGTAATGTCCGCCGTTGCCCAAAACTAGACAAACGCGAGTACCGTCGATCTGTCCGTCAAGGGTCAATAACGGACATTAAGCGCAATAACCAATATTTTCCTTAGGCTGCAACGTCCCACGACATCAAAATCGCTTATTTGTTGCTGATTTTGTTCTCACGCGCATTTGCACTGTTGCGACTTCGCCGTGACTACCAAGGAGGCGATTTTGACGTAGGGTGCGCCCATGAGTGACACGATCGCATTGTTCGACACCCTGCGTCAGTCAGCCGACAAGGATGTCGTTACCGCCATCGAAGCGGTGGTCCGAGACGGCAGCGACCGAAAGTTATGCCGCATCAACATCCTGAACTTCTCAGTCGAGCACGGGCTTGACGAGGAAAAAGCCATAAGCGGATTCCTGCATGCGACGCGGCTGGGTCTATTCGAATTGACCTGGAACGTCTTGTGCCCTGGCTGCGGTGGAGTGCTCGACGCCACGCAGACCCTAAAGTCGGTCCACAAAGAGGCCTACGACTGCGCGCTATGCGCTTGCGGCTATGAACCGACGCTCGACGAAATGGTCGAGGTCGCCTTCACTGTTAGCCCGCGCGTGCGCAAGATCGCGGCGCACGATCCGCATTCGCTGCCGATCTGGGAATATTTTCGTCAAATCTTCTGGGGCTCGGGGGTTGACCTTCCCGAGACCGGGCTGGAAGAAATTCTTGAGGATATCACCATCGATTCGATGGAACTTCCGCCGGGCGAAAAGGCGCTGCTGTCGCTGCAATTGCCGGCAGCCTTCGTGATTGTGTTCGAGCCGGTTACGCACGCAGCGCACTTCCTTGACGTCAAGGGCGAACCCACGCGGGAGCGCCAAAATCTGACGATGATTTTCAACAAGATGCACGCGCCGACTGGCACGACTGAGATGCGGCCTGGTCCACTGCGGCTTTCGCTCGATAACCGAAGCGATGTGCGTGCGCTGCCCTCGGTTTGGATCGCTGGAGACAAGTTGCACGATCTGCTTGGCAAGCGGCGCCCCTTCCTTACCGCAAAGCGGTTATTAACCAACCAGACCTTCCGCGACATCTATCGCACCGATACGCTCGACGTCGATCAAGGGTTGAAGATCACCAGCCTCACTTTCTTGTTCACGGACCTTAAGGGTTCAACCGCACTCTATGATCGCGTCGGCGATATTATCGCGTACGATCTGGTTCGTGAACACTTCCAGGTGCTGAATGAGATTGTTGCTTCCGAGGCCGGCGCGGTGGTCAAAACCATCGGTGATGCGGTGATGGCAACATTTTCGACGCCTGATCGTGCCCTCGCCGCAGCGTTGCGCATGCGCGATTCGGTGCGCGACCTTAAGACCGATTTACAAATCAAAATCGGAATTCACGAGGGGCCATGTCTCGCGGTTGCGCTCAACGACCGGCTCGACTATTTCGGTCAGACCGTCAATGTGGCCGCCCGCGTCCAAAGTCTCGCCGAATCGCGCGCCATCTTTGCCACTAAGTCTGTGGTGGAAGACGTAAAAGTATCAAAGATGCTGGAGGTCGGCAAATTCAAATTAATCGAGCAGCAGGCAGCCCTGCGCGGCGTTGCGGACAAGATAACAGTTTATCAAATTCCTTAAGCCGCGCGGATGGTATTATTGTCGATGTCGGCTTTGGGTGATTAACGGACAAAATGTCGTGAGCTAAAATCAAGTTTGGTCCGCTTTGGTCCAATAGCGTACAAATGCTGATACGATTGTTGCGGCGCGAAAACATCAAAGCGTTGTCTTTTCATCATGCCTCGCCCACGACATCATGCATTCCGCCCATGCCCGGACGGCCATAAAGAAAATTGAGGAGGCCATGATGAGACTGTTGCAGTTGTTTGCGATGTTCGCTGCGCTACTGATTAGCGGCGGTGGTGCAACGGCTGAGGCTGCGTATCCTTCGCGGCCGGTACACATCATGGTTCCGTATCCAGCCGGTGGCGGCGTTGACATCGTCGCGCGCACTCTGGGCGACGAGCTGTCAAAGCATTGGGGTCAGCCGGTCGTCATCGAGAACCGGCCGGGCGCCGGCGGCGTCATCGCGTCGCAGGCCGTGGTTACCTCGCCGAAGGACGGTTACACGTTGATCGTAGTCGCCAGCGGCCATGCCACCAATGCGTTCCTATACGCCAACCTGCCCTACGACACCTTCAAGGATTTCACGCCGATTTCGTTGCTCAGTTCGTCGCCGAACATCCTTCTGGTGCGCACCGATTCCCCGTTCAAGACGCTCGCAGATATCCTTTCCGAGGCAAAGAAAAAGCCAGGTAGCTTATCCTACGGTCATTCCGGCAACGGCACCTCCACGCATCTCGCCGGCGAGCTGTTCAAGAGCCTAGCCAAGATCGATATCACTGGGATTCCATACAAAGGGGGTGCGCCGATCATCACCGACCTGCTTGGCGGCCATCTGCCGATGTCATTCAATAACGCACCAGAATCATTAGGTCAGATTACCGGCGGCACACTGCGCGCTCTGGCGGTAACAACGGCGACCCGCGCACCTTTCCTGCCGAATGTTCCGACCGTGGCCGAGGCGGGCGTGCCGGGCTACGATACCGCCGTGTGGTGGGGCCTGCTCGGTCCGAGCAACATGCCGACCGACATTACAGCCAAGATCGCCAAGGATGCAGCCGAAGCAATGAAGTCTCCGGCCATCATAGAGCGCTTGGCCAAGCTCGGTGCAACATCAATCGGCAGTTCGCCTCAGGACTTCGCCAAACTCATAAAATCTGACTACGACAAATGGGGACCAATTATCAAAGCCGCCGGCATAAAGGCAGAATGAATCAATCCATATTCGCTATGAGATCGAATGTAACTAGACGAAAGGAGTTCGTCGTGTCCAACGCCATTCATCAAGTCAACAAGTTCAAGGCGAGCCCGAAACGTATTTACGAAATCCTGATGAGTTCGCGTGAGCACGCGGCAATGACCGCAAACGGCGTGGCCAAAGTGAGCCGCAAGGAGGGTGGAACTTTTTCTTGCCATGGTGGCTGGATCAGCGGTCGGAATGTCGAATTGGTTTCGGGAAAGCGTATCGTGCAGGCCTGGCGCGCGAAGAACTGGCCAAAAGGCACCTACTCGCTAGTCACCTTTACGCTCAAGAAGCAGGGACGTGGCACATGTCTTGTGCTCGACCACACGGGCATCCCTGGCAATTACCGCGGCCATCTCAACAGCGGCTGGAAGGCACGATACTGGGCGCCACTGCGCGCTTATCTCGCCGAGCACGGCTGAACGGCTTTTGTGCTTGTCACTTTGGGTTGTAGAGGCGCGAGCGAGATAAAGGGGTTGCTCTCGGGTCGAACCAACCTAAGCGGTGCCTAGGTTGTCAGCTGTAAGCGACATCGGCTAGTGCCGCCACTAGCTCGGCTCCCCAGCTAACTTATCCCTCGTGCTATGCGCAGCAGCAACATCTAAGGCCTTCAAACGGCTTGGCTGAAGCTCGCCGGTAGTCTCCAGGACGGGGTAGGCAACCGAACAGATGTGTGAATGAATCCTCTTCAAGTCGCGAAGGATGTCGAGATGCAGTGAACTGGTCTCGACACTGGCAATCAGTCCCTCACGTAGTCGCGCAAGGTGATTTTCCGCGGCGAGTCGTTCTGCTTCGCGGATCGCAACCTTTTCCTCGATAAGTTGACGGGCAATCTTTACATCACCGGAAATGAATACACTAAGCGCAAGTTTGAGATTTTCGACCACGCGACGATGAAAGTCCTGCAACTCGGCTGCGCCAGTTTCTGAGAAACTAAGTCGGCCCTTGATCTTTTTTGTAGCAAGCTCCATAAGGTTTTTGTCGATGATATCGCCGATGTGCTCAAGATTAATCGCAAACGCGATGACCTCCATCGCGCGGCTGCCTTCGCGATCATCCAAGCTCTCTCTAGTGATCTTCGTGACATAGAGCTTGATCGCTTCGTGAAGTTTATCCACCGCGTTGTCCATGCTTTCGATTTCCAACACGAGCTTTCGATCGTCAGTCATCAACGCGACGATAGTCTGCCGCAACATCGTCTCAACGAGATCTCCCATGTGCAGCGTCTCGCGGGCTGCGCACGTCAGCGCAAGCGACGGTGTTCCGATTGCTGCAACGTCGAGATAAATCGGCATCGATGGGTCTGCGCTCGCGGCAGGTTCTGGCAAAAGCCATTCCAGAAATCTCGCAAATGCAGACAAGGGAACGATAAAGATCGCGGCTAAGGCCACATTAAACAGAGTGTGAAAGTCGGCGATCAACCGCACGGGATTTGGATCGATTCCGGCCAGCGTTTTGACAACCGGCTCAAGGAAAGGAAGCACAAGAGCGCATCCGACCACCCGGTTGATCAGGTTGCCGAGCGGAAGCCGACGGCCAATCGGGTTTCTAAATCCGCCTCCTTCGATGAGCGGATTGATTGCACTTCCGAGGTTCGCGCCGATAACAAGCGCGAACGCCACGATTGGCGTGATGAAATTCGAATACGAGAGCGATATAACGAGCAGTACCACTGCTACGCTCGAATGCGCCGCCCAGGCTAGAACGGCACCGAAAATCACGTTGAGTACGGGCATACTCGTGATGGCGGTGAGCAGCGCGTGAATGTTCGGTGCGTTCTCAGCGGGCGCAAGCGTGTCCAGAAGAATATGGAGCGACAAGAGCATGAGGCCGAGACCGATCGCTACCCGGCCGAGATCGCGAAAGCGTGTACGCGCGCTGTTCTTGAATGCGATCACACCAAGGACAAGCAGGATCGGCGCGACCGCTGACACGTCGAAACTGAAGACCTGAACGATCAATGTTGTCCCGACATTCGCACCGAGCATGATGGCCAATGCGGGAATAAGGCCAACCAGTCCATCGCCCAAGAAGGTGGCAGTCATCAGCGCAGTGGCCGTGCTGCTTTGCAGCAGCGCTGTCACTCCAATACCGGCAAGCATGGCGGTAAATCTGTTCCGCAGCGCAACCCCAAGAACACGGCGGAGGTCCGCGCCACAAGCGCGCAGGATTCCAGACTGCACCATATGCAGTCCCCACAACAGCAGCGCTATCCCGCCAGCAAGGTCGAGGAGGACAATGTTTCCCATCGAACCGATCTCTATGACTACCGAAATGTACTCAAGCTATAAGAGTCGGGCAAAGGTTCTTTGAGCCGTTGCCGCTTTTAAGTAGGTCTGTATAATGAATCTGCCTCAAGGGCAGCAAAAATGGGTTGGCGGATTGCGATCAGCGTAGCGATCATTATCGCCGCGACCCTATGGGTCGCGTCCTTCTACCTCCATTCGCCCAATTAGGTTTTCGGCTATTGCGAACGTCCGCTTTGGGTCATAAGCGGGCAATCCGATCGACCAAGGTCTCTTATAATGGTTCCGATAAATAGCCTTATCGGAAGTAATTTTACGAGCCAATCTGCTCACCGTCATGTCTACGGTCTCAAATAATTGCGTGGCGCACCTTCGCCGACACCCATTCACCGAGGATTACTGCGCCGATTATCAAGAGCAATATCAGCGACACCTGCGTCCAGTACAATTGGGTGATGGCAGCGTTGAGTTCGAGCCCGATGCCGCCGGCGCCGACCAGGCCGAGCACCGTCGACTCGCGAATATTGATGTCCCAGCGGAATACCGAAATGCCGGCGAAAGCCGGCATAATCTGCGGCACGATTCCATATATGGTGGCCTGCGCAGCACTCGCGCCGGTGGCGCGCACTGCTTCGACCTGGCTTTCGTCGATTTCCTCGATCGCCTCGTACAACAGTTTGGCGCAAAATCCGACCGACCGGATACCGATTGAGATGATGCCAGCGAACACGCCCGGCCCAACGATGGTGACCAAAATCAAGGCCCAAATCAGAGAATTGATCGAGCGCGTCGAAACGATAATGAATAGAGCGATCGGGCGGACAATCGTCACACTCGGCGTCGTGTTGCGGGCGGCACAATAGGCCACTGGCACCGCCAGCACGATCGAGATCAGTGTGCCAATGGTGGCGATGTTGAGTGTGTCCCACAGCGGCCTCCAGAGCTTATGAATGTATTTCCAGTCCGGGGGCACCATGCGGGCGCCGAGATCGGCGGCCTGCTCCGGCGCGTCCCAAACGAAGGTCCAGATGGTTTTTTCGGAAATGAGTTGGAAACAGTAAACGAACAGCGCGATGGCGACCAACCACACAGTCCAGATTGCAAGCTGGAGCTTGCGGTCGCGCCGTTGCCAAACCTTCGGTCCGGTAGTGCGAGTGTTCGTCATCACTGCACCCAGCGCCGGATGTAGCTGGACGAATATTCCACCAGCATCACGATGGCGATGATGATTAATACGATCGCCGCGGCAGAATCGAATTCATAGCGGTCGAACGCGGTGTCAAGCGTGGCGCCGATGCCGCCGCCACCGACAATGCCGACCACCGCCGACTCGCGGAAATTGATATCGAGCCGATACAAGCCAAGCCCGATCATGCGCGGCATCACCTGCGGCTGTACGCCGAAATTTATCCATTGAAGCCAGCTGGCGCCGGTGGCGCGCACAGCTTCGGCTTGAACCGTATCCATGTCCTCGATGTCTTCGGCTAGAAGTTTTCCGTAAAAGCCGATGGTCGCGAAGGACAGCGTCACAAAACCGGCGAAGGGCCCGAAGCCGAACAACTTGACGAAGAAAATGGCGAGAATGATCTCCTGGAAGCTACGCGACACCGACAGAATGCCACGGCAAAAATAATAGACTGGCGCCGGCGCAATGTTTTTTGCAGCACCTATGCCAACTGGAATCGACAGCGCGATGCCGACTACGGTCGACACCACCGTCATCCATAGGCTCTCATTAATGCCTTCGACGATCTCGTCCCATCGACTCGTGAAGTCGGGCGGAAAGAACGCCTTGATAAATTGAGCGCCGCGCGGCAGGCCGTCCCAGACACGATGCCAATTGACGTCGATGGTACCGAGGGCGAGCACGAGATAAAGCGCTGCGCCAAAACCTAGCGTCCAACGCAGCCACGCGCGCTTGATCAGTGGCGGCTTTTTCCAGATGCGATGCGCTGCGATTGCGACTGACATGGAATTATGCGTTCGTCCCCACGGAAGCGGAGACTTGGAGCTCCGAATGAGCGACTTTAGATTCCAGTTTACGCAAGAATGAAGGGAGATTGTTGCAAAGCCTGCGCATTAAGTCAGCCCCGCCAGACGATCGCGACTAGGCAAGGGAGGCTCGAATGAAACGATATTGTCCGCCGGTAGCTCGTCCGGCTCATCGTGCTTGCGAATGGAGGCGGACCAGTCTTCCTCGCCATAGATCGAGGTCAGCACCGCTGGTGTAAGCTGATCCGGCGGACCATCATAAACGATCTCGCCGAGTTTCAATCCTACAATGCGCTCAGCAAACATCTGTGCCAGCATGACGTCGTGGATATTGATAATGGCCGAAAGCTTGCGTTCCGCGCATAGCTCCTTGATCAGCCGCATGATCTGGCGTGATGTTTTGGGATCGAGTGAGGCGGTCGGTTCATCGACCAGCAGCAATTCCGGATTTTGAATAAGCGCACGGCAGATGCCGACGCGCTGGCGTTGACCGCCGGACAATTCATCGGCGCGCTTATTGGCCATGTGATCGAGGTCGACCCGTTGCAGCAGCCGAAATGCCTCATCGATGTCGAATTGCGGAAACCTGCGCAGCCAGCTTTGCCAGAACCCAACATAACCGAGCCGGCCGCTGAGCACGTTTTCCATCACAGTCAGGCGTTCGACCAACGCATATTCCTGAAAAATCATGCCCATGCGCCTGCGCATGCGGCGTAGCCCCCCGCTACCAAGCCCGGTGATAAGGCTGTCGTTGAGCGAAATGGTGCCCTCGGTCGGTTCGACCAGCCTATTGATGCAGCGGATCACAGTCGATTTCCCGGCGCCCGACGGCCCGATCAGCGCCATCACTTGGCCGTCCGGTACTTCGAGGTCGATGCCTTTGAGGGCGAGATCGCCGGTACGATAGCGCTTGGTCAGCCCTTTGATACGCAACATGCGGCGTCGCCCCCGACAAATACTTTATTTGCAGCTATATTTAACGCCGGTCGCCGCGTCGATCTTGCGGATCACGCTCCAATCTTTCTTGTAGGTGATGGGAACGAACTTGTCGTTGCCCTTAAACTCGGCCTGCAGCGCCGAGCCTTCCCAATTAAACGTGAAGAAGCCTTCCTTGATCTTCTCGACAAGCTTGGGGTCGAGGTTGTATGCAACGCCGTAGCCGGTGGTCGGGAAGGTTTCCGACTTGTAGATGGTACGGATCTTTGATTTGTCGACAACGTTGCGCTCGAACATACGAAACATCACTTCGTTCGCTATCGCTGCAACGTCGTAGTCCTTGTTGGCTACGCCAAGTATAGAGTTGTCGTGCTTGCCGGAGAACACTGGCTCGTAATCGCGCTTCGCAACGAGATTGAATTCGGACTCCAACAGAGCGGATGGCGCCTTAAAGCCGGAATTCGAGGTCGGGGCCGTAAAGGCGAGCTTCTTACCCTTGATATCGGCGGGTGTTTTGATTGTGCTGTCGGCGGGCACAATTATTTCCATCTCATAGCCAAAGACGCCGTCCTTGCCGGCCATGATCGCAAATGGCACGAAGCCCGCGCAGTTTACCGCGATCGGGTTTGAGCCGGTGTTAAAGCCCGCGATATGCAGGCGGCCAGAGCGCATCGCCTCGATTTCCGCAGCGTTCGACTGCACCGGGAAGAACACGACCTTTTTGCCGGTCACATTCTCCATGTGCTTGAGGAATCCATCCCAAACCTTGGTGTAGACTGCCGGGTCTTCGACTGGGGTGTAAGCGAAAATCAGGGTCGACGGATTGACCAATTGCTTCGGATCGGTCGGCGTGTCAGCGACCAGGTCGCCATCGCGGTCGCAATAGGCCTTGTCGAGGTCACCGCGCGGGCATTCCTGCGCACGGACGAATCCGGCGCTTAGGACAAGTGCAGCAAAAACGCCAGCAATGATAAAGTTATTTCGAGCCATGGCAGCCCTCCCTGCGATTGCGGTTACGCTAAGCACCTGCTTGCGCCCGGAACGCTTATCCTTTGCGCCAGCATAGCTCACCTCGGCGCGAAGCAAAATTGGCTCGCGTCGCCCCCGTAAGCGAAATGAAGCTGGCCGCTGGTTTTGGCTCAGAAAATGGGATTTATCGGAGGTAATTTTAAAATCACGAGGAGTGTTGCCGTTAGTGGGTATCGCAAAAAGTCCGCTCGATGTCCGCTGTTACTCCAATAGCGGACAAAATGTTGCAATGCCGCAGATGTTCGATAAATGCAAGTGGCAGAAATTTGGCGACGTCTGCATCACGTTCGGTTTATCCCCGAAAGCGGACATTGAGTGCATTAACGACCAGCGTGCGGCCCTTTGAAGCTAGACTTGCGTCGATTTTTGCTTGTTCGGAGGCTGCTTTAGTATTTGCCGAATCTGCCTCGTCGTTTTCCCGCGAACCTCATAGCCGCGACTTTCAAGCTCGGCGATTGCCAAACTTTTTAGTTTCGCCATTTTCTCCTGCATTTCCTTGCGCAGCACGGCGCGGTCACCAGACATAAAACTAGCTCCAGCTATCTGCTAAGCTTGCTAATAAGTTTCCGGATAAATCTAGGAGAAGTGTGAGCGGAAGCTGCGCCACGCTCAAAAGCATTGTGGGCGAATCTCAATCGCAACGTAAACTAATGCTGCCAGAACCATTTCAAGACTTCCGCCCTGGCTTCAGCTTGAGTGAAAGGTTTATCGGCGAAGTCATGCTTGCCGAACAATATTGGTTCGTTGTCGCTGGATGTGCTGTGTTGCATTTCGGCGACACGCGCTGCAATGGCTGACCAGCTGTTCGGGTTAGGGTTTGTGGACGTGATGGACATGGATGTCTCCGTTCCTTGAATTTCATGAGCGCAACCTAGGACGAAACTGGCATCCCCGCTGTGATGGGGGTCACAAAAAGTGCGTTTTACTTAAGGAAACATCTTATTCGCGATGGGCGATGGCCGGAGCTTTTGGGGAGACCCAAATTGCGCCCGCTGGCGGACGGGTCGAACGACAAGCGGAAGCCACTGAGCGATGGCTAAGACAGGGCACGTCTTCCAACAAAAAACCCCCAGCGGGAAGGCTGGGGGTGGAGTTGAGTAAGCCGCTAAGGGAGGAGAAAAAAGCGGCTTGAAAAGCCTATGGAGAGCATCGGCGAGTCGCAATTGGGGTTGGGGACAGTTCAGACATAGCGACCACAGCCTAAAAAAAGAGAATTTTGGACGGGTCCCGGCGTTTTATCGATCTCACCGTGTGTAATTGGGTGAACACCCGTTTTACTCACAATCACACATTTATAGGCAGGACAATTTTATACCCAGTCCCACACGATGAATGGGGGTGGTCCCGCGATTTTATTCTAGCTGATGCCAATTTTACCGTGTCGAGGGAACTGTCGACCCGATTTCGCGTTGGAAAATGGCGTATTTATTCGCGCAAAGGTGCCAAATGCCTGCAACAAAGAGCCAGCAGACGCATCGCGACTTCACCCGCGGCCATCTAGGAAACCCACGGGTCGAGGCGAGTATCGTCTTGATAGGCGTCGTCGCTGTGTTGATCGGTAGCGTATTCGTCGTCATGGGCCCGCCACTTAAACCGAGCGCACTTGCCGCGCATACCGCGTCCGGCGAATCGCGATCGGGCCCGGTTCGTGTCGTCGGTATGTCGCCGCGCAAAGATGTTCCCTGCGAACAACAGACTTGGCCCAGTATCGATCAGCGATGCCTAGTGCCAATGAAAGTGGAGTCGCGATCCGATAGCAGGTCTTCGGAAACACAGGCCGATGATGCCAAGCTATCACCACTAACGACAACCGGAACTGCGATAAAGAGCCAACCAGACATACGAGACGTCAATATAGGCGGTTCGCCGCCGGTGCCACCGCCGTCCCCTGCGCGAGATGGCCCAACCGCACCGGTGACGTCCGGTGCGACTGTGGGTTTTGTGAACGATGAAACGCAGTATTTGCCTTCGCAGTTCCCGCCCGAACCGACGCGCAAGCGCATACGCCAGCATTTCGGATTTCCTTTTGGGATTCGGTTCTGACGCTGCGAGCGGAAGCGTTAGTTAACCGCAACAAAGGAGGCAGAAAATGGCCTTCAACCCAGACGGTCCAGCGCCTCCAAACCGCGAGTATCCAGTTCGGGACGAGGAAAGCAGAAGCGATGGGGTTCTCGGATTTATATTGATAGCGGCCATCTGCATCGGCCTATTTTACATGCTCGACGACCGTCCTACATTAACTGCGTCACCGAATCCCAATCAGATTGAAACAACAGGTTCTGCGCAGACTTCGGCTTTGCCCGCACCCGCGCCGGGGCGTGATTGCATTCAGACCACTGATCCACAAGTCTGCCATTAGCGGAGGCGACATATAAATTGGACGGCAACCTGCAACACCCGAAATATTCTAAAAGGCCCCGGCGATTTGGTCGATCGGATCATGGAGATCCCCGATGAACATGACTTTTTCATTTCTGTTCTGGGCCGTCTTTGCGAGTTACGTCGTCCACATTATTGACGAGACCCTGATAGGCGGCGGCTTTGTAGCCAAGATTCGGGAGCATTGGTGGCCGAGCTACACGGCAAGAATGTTCTTTTTCTTCAATGCAGTGTTTCTCGCGATCGTGGCACTGTGTAACGTCGCATATGATCTGGTTGGTCAGTCGGTCCTCTTCCTGCCGCTCACTCTCGCCGTCGTATTCGCCACACATGGCGTGACGTTCCACCTTTGGTGGACGCTGCGTTACCGCGAATACTCACCGGGACTGTTGACCAGCACGCTTTATTGGGTGCTCATTTATCTTATCGGTCGGCATATCTACGAAGCCGGCGAGCCGACGTCGCAAGCATGGACAGGGCTGATCGTCGGCATCATCGGCGGCGTTTTGCTGTCGTTGAGTCCAACCGTCATTTTTCCCCGACTGCTCGCAAAGGAGTAAAATGACGATTAGTGGGACCAATCTGGATCCGCGCCAACGACAGCCGTCCTCGATGCCGAGATAACGTATGTGGACGAGGGAACGGCGACCCGATCGTCTTCCTGCACGGAAATCCGACCTCGTCCTATCTATGGCGCAACATCATTCCGTACGTCGAGAAATGTGGGCGCTGCGCTCCGCCTGATTTGGCGAGCATTGGGTGGCCCGGAAAGTCGCCGACTTTACCGGCGTTGAGATTCGAGAACTCATCCGAAGTCTTCGCCGATGACCGCGCGATCCAGACATCGCTCGCTCGTATAACGAAATGACAACAGAGTTTGCGGCTCGAACCCAACGGCTTCAAGTCACCCGTTTTATCGCAACGTGTAATAATTCCAGTGTCGGCGGTAATGTGCGTGGCGAAGGTAGGCACGACAACGATCCGCGCCTATTCTGCCTTCTAGCGTGCCACTAGGGGGCTTACCGAACGTGTCGCCAATTCCGGGGCCATTTGCACCACAGTTAGGCTGGCTTTGCGCGAGGGAAGCGGTCGTGACGCCAAAAAGAACAGCGCAAGCCGCGACGAAAGTTATCAATTTCATTGTTCAACTCCGCCTTTGAAAGAAGCTTATCTTTGGCTCTTCAGCGTCAAAGCAAAATAGCTCAAGCCACCGGCAACAATGACGGCGATCCAACTAATCCACATTGGCGCATGCCAACCGCCGATTACAACCGGCCAACCCATGTAGATTCGCAAGGCTTGCAGCAGCGCGACAAGCGCGAAAATTGTGCCGGCGATCAGATGGAATGATTTGTCACTGGCGATCGGAACCGCGCTTAGAGGATTTGACATGGCTAACCTCCAGAACATGCAAAACCGTTCAATCAACACTCATAAGCTTTGAAAGTTCCAAAAATCACTTGAGGCGAGAACGAAAGGAGGGATTTGTCGAAATGAGCCGGTGACAATTTTGTCGAAATGACAATCTGAAATTGGCCAAGTGCTTGATATGATGGTGGCGGACGCAGTCGGAGTCGAACCAGTCTCCATTGCCAAAATCCCTGCTAACAGGGAAAAGAACAGGAAATTTTTCGGTCTCATGGGTGCTTCACGTCTCAGAGGGCTCACTAGCCTAATGAATTAGGGGCCTTAGACCCGAATTCCCTACTCAACAGAACAGGGAATAATTTCGGCAGAGCAGGGAATTCCAGCTTGAAAATAGGAAATTTCAAGGGCCAGAACCAAGGTCGTCATCGTCAGGTCTCTTGTCCATGAGCACTCCGGTTCAAGCTCTTTGCGACGCTGCATATGCGCAAGCCGCCGATGGCAAACGGGGCCCGAGCCATCCCCGACTGGTGATCGTGACGACCATACTGGCGTCGAGCCTGGCGTTCATCGACGGCTCAGTCGTCAACGTTGCGCTGCCGGCAATCGGTGCAAGCTTTCAAGCGGACGCTGCCGGCCTTCAATGGGTTGTGAACGCCTACCTTCTACCACTGAGCGCGCTACTTCTCCTGGGAGGCGCTGCGGGCGACCGCTTCGGCCGCCGCCGTCTGCTGGTTGCTGGTGTGATTCTCTTCGGCTTAGCCTCGCTCGCCTGCGCGGCGGCACCAAATCTCCCGTTGCTACTGATCGCCCGCTTCGTCCAGGGCGCCAGCGCAGCAGTGCTGATGCCAAGCAGTCTCGCGATCCTCGGTCAAAGCTTCACCGGCGAGGCGAAAGGCCGTGCGGTGGGAATCTGGGCCGCAGCCGGCGCCGCTGCAGGAGCAGTCGGCCCAGTCCTAGGAGGCTGGCTCATCGATGCCGGAAGTTGGCGGCTTGTTTTTCTCATTAACTTGCCCCTTTGTGTAATGGCCGTTGCGTTAGCCTATCTATATGTCGACGCAGACGTCGATGACGCGACAGACACGCTCGATTTAAAGGGGGCGATCCTGGCGACTACGGGCCTAGGTCTCACGACCTGGGCGCTGACAGAGGGCTCCGGGCGAGGCTGGTCCCTTTTCGCATTGGCCATTTTGGGCGCCGGCATCATCGTCTCGATCATATTTCTGATATCCGAGCGACGGCTCGGCGACAAAGCAATGATGCCGCTTGCGCTGTTTGGATCTGCCAGTTTCGTCGGCCTGACTCTTCTGACGCTTCTCCTTTACGGTGCGCTAGGTGGGCTCTTTGTATTGGTGCCGTACGTCCTGATTGAGGCTGCCGGATATACCGCAACGCAGGCCGGCGCCGCGTTGTTGCCGCTTCCGCTCGTGATCGCAGTAACGTCGCCGGCAGCCGGTGCGCTTTCGGTGAAGATCGGTCCGCGGTGGCCACTGGTCATCGGCCCCATCATCGTCGCGCTCGGATTCCTCCTCGCGCTCCGGATCGGACCAGACACCGGCTATTGGCTGGGCGTCCTCCCGGCGATGATCGTCATTGCACTGGGCCTGGCTGGCGCAGTCGCGCCGCTGACGACGGCGGTGCTTATGTCAGTGGACAGTCATCATACAGGTGCGGCCTCCGGACTTAATAGCGCCGCCGCACGCACAGGCGGCCTAGTGGCAACGGCCCTCATCGGTGCAGTCCTTGCATCTACGGGACCAGTTCTACTGTCGGCGTTCGGCGTTGCTGCTGTGGTCGGAGCAGGACTCTGTGTCGCTGCTTCGCTCAGCGCTTTGTCTTTGATCGCGCCATATGAAGTGACTCCCGGCAATTGATGTCGCAAGCACGCCGGGTGCAGAAGCACGCAAATACGGAATGCGGCGCATTTGCTGTAAACCCGTGACATCGACGGCGGTCTTTTAACGAATAATTCGCCGGCGACCGCTCAGCGTGTGACGTCGGCCGATGGGACTACAGGCCATGTCACCGTCCTGGCATAACCCGTAAACAGCCTGATGCTCGTGGAATCCGCGCAATTCGAAATGTCCGAGTTCAAAGACTGGCTCTGCGACTTCTGCGGCGAAAGCATCGGTCATGAGCAGTGGCCGGCCGACCTTTTTACAGAGGAGCTCCAGCCGGCTGAGAATATTGACGTCGCGACCGATGGCGGTGAAATCGAGGCGATTGCCGGATCCAATATTGCCGTAGGCGGCATTACCATAATGCAGAGCGATAACCATCGAAATACGCCTCTGAACTTCCGGCGACGCCGCTTGGAGCGCGGCCAGCGCTGACCGCGCCGCAGCCAAGGCCGACTTGCAGGCTGGGACGGGATCATCTCCAGTGACTGGAAAGATCGCAATCACCGCGTCACCAACATACTTTAGGACGTCGCCTCCGTTTTCAATGACGCCGGGGACCACCAGGTCGAAGAAGCCATTGAGGAGTTCAATAATTTTATCCTCTGGGAGCTCATCTGTGAGTGCGCTGAAACCGCGCAGGTCGGCGAGCAGCATTGCCGCCTTTAAGTGGCGGACGTCGCCTCGCTGAACGGCGCCTGCCACAATACGCGCACCAGGATCACGGCCGACATAGGTGGCAAGAAGCTCGCGATAGGTCCGCCGCACCACCGTTACTTCGAGAATTGGGGTGATGGCTGTCACGAGGTCGCGGAATAGTTCGATCTCGGCTTTCGTGAAGCCGCCGGGTGCATCGGTCGCCCACGACATCGCGTTGACGATCCGATTTGAGAACATGAGCGGTGCCATCACATAATGCGTGATGCCTTGCGCCCGCAGCGTCGCGACGATCGGAAAACGCCGGTCGGTGGCCTCGCTAAGTGGGATATCTAACCACTGTTCAGTTTCGACAATGTGCTGAACTGGGCTATCCAGGTAATCTGACGTGTGCTCGATACCGTGCCGCGATGTTCGAAACTCTACACTCTCTCCACGCCGCCAGACACGCGATACTCCACGGAATTCCGGATGGAGTGTACGGACATGGACAGTGGCACGAGCTAACTGAACCCCGAGCACAGCAAGCTTCTCGCTAAGCATCTCAAGAAGGCCCCCGATATCAGGTGCAAAACGCCCCTCCTCCGCTAACCAGTTAAGAAGATCGGCCTTGCGATCGGCACGAGAGAGATTGAGAGAGGTTTCCACTTTTGAGTCTCCCAGAAGGTCCAAGACCCTAACCTAACTTCGGGACTTCGGCGCCGAACAGAATGCAGCTCCGCGGGTCTCGCCCACGATCGCGCAACTCATGGTAATTTTTCTGTTTCACAATCAGTCGGCGGCCGGTGCATCCGCTTCGGCGGTTACATTCATCTTGCCGCTGGGAGCAACCAGGGCGACTAAAAGTAACGCAATAATAATTACGCTACTCACGACCATCTCGTTCGAGATCGAATGTGAAAACACCCTCGTTGCCGGTCGGACGAGCGGTTACTTCGGGATGTCGCAAGGTACGCAACGCGTCGTGAAAACCGGCGCGCCAATGCTCTTCCATGCTCGCACGCGAAAAATCGTAGTCTTTTGTCTGTCCTTCGTAGCTTCTGGCCCGGTAGATGAGATGCACAATGTTGTACACGTTATGACCCGCGACTGGCCTCAATAGTCGTGCTTCTGGACTCTCCTTAAGATTGTCGGGCAGCTTGTCGAGTAGATCGGCCGTCGCGCCGCGCAGGCGCTGCAGATGCTTGAACGCGTCCGTGTTGGCCCGGGTGCGGCTCGAATACTGGATCTCTTTCTGTCGGGTCGAAACCTCCGCTAGGGTTTTTGGCACATTGCCTCGCGCGCTCCAGAGGTCGACCTGGAAGGCGAGAGTGTCGCGTTGCGGGTGGCTATCGACTACCCATTGCAATGGCGTGTTCGAGACGAGGCCACCGTCCCAATAGAACTCACCTTCGATCTCAACAGCCGGGAACCCCGGAGGGAGAGCTCCACTCGCAAGGATGTGTTCCGGGCCTATCCGATGGGTCTTCGTATCGAAGTAGACGAAATTGCCGGTGCGAACGTTGACCGCGCCGACGCTGAAGCGCATCTGCTTTGCATTGATCCGATCGAAATCAATGAGACGTTCCAACGTCGTCTTGAGGGCGCTGGTGTCATAGAGGCTTGTCGTAGCCATCCATCCGGACGGGTCAGTCAGCGACGGAATTCGGGGAGCAAAAAACCCTGGAGCACCGCCAAATAGGGCAAAGCCGGCGTTTATTTGATTCATCCATTCCCGCGCGACATTTCCCGCGGCAGCCGTCGCAGGCCATCTGCTCCAATCGAGGTAATGGCTTCGCGTCACGCCTTCCCAGAACAAACGGAGATTTTTCACACGGGCCGCCGGTTCATTTCCAGCAATGAGAGCAGCATTCACGGCACCGATGGAAATCCCCGCGACCCAGTCCGGCTCGATGCCGGTTTGCGACAGTGCCTCATAGACGCCGGCTTGATAGGCCCCTAACGCGCCGCCGCCCTGCAACAACAACGCGATACATTCAAACGGAGGCCGTTGGGTCGCGACAGCCACACGGTCGGAATGCTCTGTATTGGGCTGCTTCATGAGTACCTCCGAGTTCGGCGCATCCATGATCGGCGGGAACGTCGATGCTTCAGCGCGCCGCGATGTAGACATCGCGAAGGACGTTCGTCTCGACTTCGAGGTCCGCCAACCGAAGCTTGACGACGTCGCCGATACTTACGATGCCGACGAGTCGGCTATCTGACATGACCGGCAGATGCCTGACCCGATGATTGGTCATCAAGCGCATGGCGCGTTTCAGGCTGTCGTACGGCGTCACCGCGACGATGTCGTGCGATGCAATCTCGGACACAAGCATCGACAGCGCTGCAGCGCCGCTGCGCGATATCGCATTCACGATATCGCGCTCAGATATCATGCCTATGACCGTGTTGCCGCCTTTCACGACGAGCGCCGCGATCCCATGTTCGCGCATCGTGTCGGCTGCGTCCTTGACGGTCTGCGTCGGCAGGGCGGTGATGACTCGGTCGCCCTTATGGTCGAGAATGTTCTGAATCATGACGGTCTCTCCATTTACCAGAATAGTATATAGTATATTGACTGCGATATTGGCGATGCACGGTGTCTTTCTCAATATCGGCGCAGCGTGTGACGTTTGATGGAAGTTGTTCGCGTGCGCAACGCCTCACCGACAATCTGCCAATGTAACTCGGCGCCTCAAGTACGACGGGCGTCGATACTCAGGCGACCCGCGCCGAAGGCCACGACCTGAAGCAAGCCGCCGGCGATCGCGATGTTCTTGAAGAAGTGGATGAACATATCCTGGTCGGCCAGGTTGCTGTGAAAGGCGAGTGCCGTCGCGACCGAGAAGATCGCAAGGATGGCCGCCGCCAGCCGGGTACGATAGCCCACCACAAGCGCAAGCCCGCCTCCAATCTCGACGACCACAGCGATCGCCAGTCCGAGCGCGGGGAAAGGAAGGCCGACGGCGGAGATATAACCCATCGTGGCCGATGGCGACGCAAGCTTCGAGGCGCCGGCAAGCAGGAAGACGGCGCTCAGCAGAATGCGCCCGAACAAAGGTGCGATGGCGCGAGAGAGCGTCGAATCGGCGTCGCGGTGCAGGAGGTTGGCGTTGGCAAATTGTGACATGGCTATGATCCTTTCGTTGGCGACCCCATCATTGGGTGGTTGGTGAGAGCCGCCGGGCGGGGACCCCGGCGGCTCTCGCGCGCCGGCGATTGCACGAGGGGACGTGTTCAATCGCCGATGCTGTTGCAGTGTTCTGGCGAACCTATCGGTTTTGCTGGCATCGCCCGATCCTCAAGACAGGGCTGGATAGTCGACGTAACCCTTTTCTTCTCCACCGTAGAACGTGGACTGGTCCGGTTTGTTCAGGTCGGCACGGGTGCGGAAGCGGTCCGGTAGGTCGGGATTGGCGAGAAATGGGGTGCCGTATGCCACCAGATCCGCCTCGCCGCGCGCGATCGCCTCGTTCCCAGCGTCGAGGTCGTATCCCCCGTTGACGATCAGCGCGCCGTTGAACTTTTCGCGCAGTATTGGCGTCACGCGCTCGGTTCCGGACGGCGCCGCCATCGGCCCACCGATCGCTTCTAAGACGTGAAGATAGCCAAGACCCAATCCACTCAATCGCTCGGCAAAATATGAAAACGTTTTGATCGGATCAGAATCCGACATCGAGAACATGCCGAATCTGGGAGCAATCCTGTATCCCACACGCTCCGCGCCCCAAACGCCGGCAACCGCTTCGGCCACTTCGAGCGGAAAACGCGCACGATTGCTAAGACTGCCGCCGTAGGCATCGGTGCGATGGTTCGAACCATCACGCAGAAATTGGTCGAGCAGGTAGCCGTTCGCGCCGTGGATCTCCACACCGTCGAAGCCAGCGGCCTTCGCGTTTTCGGCGCCCTTGCGGAATTGCTCGACGAGTCCGGGAATTTCATTTGTCTCAGCAGCGCGCGGGATCACGATCTTTGTTTTTCCGCGTGGCGTGAAAGCCTCGCCATCGACGTGCAGCGCGGACGGGGCGATCGGTAGCGCGCCGTCATGAAAGTCGGGATGAGAGACCCGCCCCACGTGCCACAATTGCGCGAAGATTCTGCCGCCGGCACGGTGAACAGCGTCAGTGACCGTCTTCCATCCGGCAACCTGCTTAGAGGAGTGAATGCCCGGCGTCCGGATGTAGCCAACGCCTTGTGGGCTGACTTGGGTACCCTCTGTGACGATCAGCCCAGCCGAGGCACGTTGAGCGTAGTAGGTCGCGGCAAGCGGGTTCGGGACATTGCCATCGACCGCGCGGCCGCGCGTCATCGGCGCCATCACCATGCGGTTGGGAAGTTCGAGCTCGCCCAAACGAACGGGCAAGAAAAGATTTTCGGTTACGTTGGCGACAGCTGCGGGCTTCCGGACGACGCTCTGGTGGATGGACATGGCTTCTTGCTCCTCATTAGAGGGATGCCAATCGTCACTGCTTAAGCGTGACATCGACCGCCTCTTGTGGTACTGATCGGTAACATTTATCTAGTTACTGACCGGTAACACCCATGTCAAGGGATAAGCTTCGATGACCGCACAAATTGTTGCAAGCCACGGTAAAGACGACAGAATTCCTCCGAGGGACCGCATTCTCGCGGCCGCTGGTGAGCTGTTCTACCGTCACGGAATTCGGGCGGTTGGGGTCGAGTCGATCGCGGAGGCCGCCGGCACCAACAAGATGACGCTCTACCGTCACTTCTCGTCCAAGGACGAACTGGTCGCGGAATATCTGCGGCAATCAGCCCAAAACGCGGACGCTTGCTGGGACCGGTTTCAGAAGCTTCATCCGGGCGACGAACTCGCCCAATTGGGTGCGTGGTTTCGGGAAGTGGCCGATCACGTCGCCGACTGCGATCAACGCGGTTGTGCGCTCGCCAACGCCGCCGTCGAGCTACCGGAAAAAACCCATCCTGCCCGCCGCGTGATCGAGGAATACAAGTCCGCGCTCCGATTAAAGCTTGCCCAGCTCGCTCGAACTGCCGGACTGAACGAGCCGGAAATGCTCGCGGACGAACTGTACTTTCTCCTCGAGGGCGCACGCGTCAGCGCCCAGAGCTTGGGCATTGATGGTCTCGGTAGCCGGCTCGCACGCATGGGCGAAAACCTGATTGCCGCTCACGCTCGCCCATAGCGCGAGCTCAGGGCCGTAAGAAGTTAGGCCCCCCGGTGACGTTGAAACGATTGGAGCAGACCGCAGGGAGCTTGTGCTGAGCCGCAAGCGCGATAATCAGATCATGATGAACCGACCCCGACGGTCACGAGATTGAGGTCGTGAACAAGATCGGGCAGATCGATTAGCCGTTGGAGGTCGCTGGGTCTAATTGGCGTGACGTATGGGCGCGGTTGTCTGGTCAACCATCGCAGAGATTACGGTTCACGAGGGCTTTTGCCTCAGAATATTAAAGGAACGCGGGCAGCGGGCTATTTTGACTACGAGGACTGATCCTCTCTAAAAAATCCGGTTATCCACGCGGAAAATAGAGCGCCTCCAACAAAGCTGAGAACCGTCCCAAGCGACACAAGGGGATACTCGTGGGACGAGAACCCCAAATGGAGGACCATCGGGACGCCCAAGAAAAACACCATCCAAATAACGATGAAGAGGAAGATCCGCATTGCAGATAGCTTTTCTATACCGGCATGATGAATATTAATGGATCAGGATGATTTCATCTAGGGTATGTTTTCGCTCGACCATGTCCGCTTTGTGTCATTAGCGGACAAACCATTTAGGGCCGAAATTCAACTTCGTCCGCATTGGTCCAATAGCTGACAAAAAACAAAACGGATTTGTCCGCTAAGTGCCGCTACCGAACATCACTACGAAGCTTGGCGACATCCTTTGACGTGATCGTGGACGGTTTGCTTCCAAAGCGCGTCGTGACGTAGTTGGCAACGGCTGCGATTTCGACATCCGAGTATGCGTTGCCGAAGGCCGGCATGAACATCCGTCCGCCGGGCGTTTGGCGCTGCGCGCCAGCCAGCACGATCTGCACCACATTGGCCGCGGTCGGATCGTTGACCGACCGTGTGCCGGTGAGCGTTGCAAAAGGGGTAATCGGGCTCACGCCGGTCCAATCATGACAGCTTGCGCAAGCGCCTTCGAAAATCGCCTTGCCGCGCGGATTGAGATCCGCCGCCGGGCCTTCTTTGTGGGAGACGGGAGCAGGCGAGCCGTTGGGCGCCGGCAGGTCGGCCGTCGCTATCGCCGGCACCGTACGCAGATAAGTCACCATCGCGGCGATATCGCCGGGCGTGAGATGGACTAAACTATGGTCCACCGCTTCGCCCATCGGTCCGGACGCCGTGCCACGCCCATCGGCGTGACCGGCGGCAAGATATTGCGCAAGCTCAGCCTCGCTCCAGGCGCCGACACCGCTGTCGCGATCGCTGGTGATGTTGTAAGCACGCCAACCGGCCTGCACTGCGCCGGTGAATTTCTTTCTGTTGTCCAAGGCCAGGAACAGATTTCGTGGCGTATGGCATTCGGCGCAATGTGCCATGGCTTCTACCAGATAAGCGCCGCGATTCCATTCCGGGCCGCGCTGGGTATTGGGCTCGAAGCGTTTGTCCGGATTGAACAGAAACGACCAGATACCCATCAGCCAACGTTGATTGAACGGGAATTCCAATGTGTTTTTGGGCGCCGCCGCTTTCACTGGCTTGAGGCTGAAGAGATAGGCTTTGATCGCGAGCGCATCCGCATCGGTCATGGCGGTGTAGCTGGGGTACGGCATTGCCGGGTAGAGCCGTGTACCGCCGCGGCCGATGCCTGAGTGAACCGCGTTCAGGAAATCGGCATCGCTGTAGTTGCCAATCCCGGTATCTGTGTCAGGCGTGATGTTGGTCGAATAAAGCGTGCCGAACGGGAGTACGAAAGCAAGCCCGCCCGCATAGGGCGAGCCGCCTTTGGCGGTGTGACACGCTTCGCAGTCCGCCGCGCGCGTAAGATACTCCCCGCGCTGCACCGGCGTCGCATTGGCGAGCTCGGGTGGAACGCCGGTGGGATTGGTCGCGCTATAATTCGCGAGCACGACACGATCGCCCCCGGCAAAGTCGCTCGGACCCGGTCCGCGCACGAAGAGAATGCCGCCATACGCCACGACGGCGATGGCGGCTATCGCAACCAGGATGCGCTGCCCGCTCATGCCGGTTTTCTCCCGGCCAGAACCTCGCGGTCGATGGGAAGACGCCGTAACCGGATGCCGGTGGCGGCGTAGATCGCATTGCCGAGAGCCGGCGGGCCCGCCGTGGTGCCGGTTTCACCAATGCCGCCCGGCGCCTCACCGCTAGCGATGACGTGCACTTCGATGGAAGGCATCTGATCGATACGTAGCATCCGGTAGTCGTGGAAATTGCTTTGCTGAATGCGGCCCTTGTCGATAGTGATTTCGCCGTACAGCGCTGCGGTCAGGCCGAAGGTGAGACCGCCCTGCAATTGCGCCACTACCGTATCCGGATTGACGGCGATGCCGGTATCTACCGCGCAAACGATGCGGCGCAAATGCACCTCGCCGTTCTCGTCCACTTCGGCTTCGGCCACGGTCGCAATGAAGCTCGCGAATGCGACCTGGACCGCCACGCCGCGGCCGGTGCGCGGCGGCAGTGGCGTGCCCCAGCCGGCTTTGCTTGTCGCAAAATTCATTGCCGCCAACAAACGCGGGGATTTTCCGAGCATGCCGCGGCGGAACTCGACCGGATCCTTGCCCGCCTTCTTCGCCAGTTCGTCAATGAAACTTTCGATGGCGAAGACATTATTGTTGGGCCCGACACCACGCCAGAATCCCGTAGGCACGGCGGGGGGTTCATCGCGCACATATTCCACTCGAAGATGTGGAATGTCGTAGGGAATATCGACGGCGCTATCGACGGCGTCGATATCGATGCCGCCCTGGAACGCCGGCGGCAGCCAGCGCGCCATAATCGACGAGCCGGTGACGCGGTGTTTCCAGCCGACAATTCGGCCATTCGAAAGGCTGGCGGAAAGGCGGTCGCGATAGACCGGCCGGTAGATGTCGTGCTGGATGTCTTCTTCGCGGCTCCATATTACCTTGACCGGTCCATCGACCTGCTTGGCGATGCGCACGGCCTTTTCGATCATGTCCACTTCGAGCCTGCGGCCGAATCCGCCGCCGAGCAGATGATTATGTACAGTGACCTTATCGAGTGGCAAGCCAGTGACCTGCGCGCCCGCAGCCTGCACCCGTGCGATAACCTGCGTGCCTACCCATATCTCGCAGGAGTCGGGTTTGACGTGGACGGTGCAGTTCATCGGCTCCATAGTCGCATGCGCGAGGAATGGAAGTTCATAAACCGCGTCCAACGCATCGCCTTCACTCAAGCCCTTCGCGGCGTCGCCCACGGCTTTTGCCACCACGCCATCCTTTTCGCTGGCGGCGCGGATTTTTTTCCACACGGCATCCGACGAAACGGCGGCGTTCGGCCCCTCGTTCCAAGTGATGTCGAGGGCGTCGAGTCCTTGCTTGGCAGCCCACATGTGATCGCCCACGACGGCGACCAAATCATCGAGAACAACAATTTGGCGCACACCGGGAATAGTCTTGGCCTTGCTGTCGTCGACATTTCCGACTTTGCCACCAAATACGGGGCACGCGGCAAGTGTGGCGAATTTCACGCCCAGCGGCATGGCGTCAATGCCGTAGACCGCCTTGCCGTTGACCTTGTCGGGTGTATCAAGCCGCTTAAGGGGCTTGCCGATAAGCTTGAAATCCGCGACCGCCTTTAGCGGCGGGTCCCCTGGCGGCGTCATACCGGCGGCGCGATCGACCAGTTCGGCATAGGCGAGTTTGCGTCCGCTCGGATCGTGCAGCACTTCGCTGTTCGCAGTCCGGCACGCCACGGCGTCGACACCCCAATTCTGCGCCGCGGCCTGCACCAGAACGGCGCGTGCGCCCGCACCGGCCTTGCGCAGCGGCATCCAGAAAGCGCGGATCGAATTGGAATTGCCCGTGGCCTGCACTTGGAAAGTCGGGTTGGCATAAAGCTTCTCGTTCGGCGGCGCGTGCTCTAACGTCACCTGATCGATTGCGGCGTCGAGTTCTTCCGCCAAGATCATGGCGATAGAGGTGTAGACGCCTTGACCCATCTCCACCTGTGGCATGATTAAGGTGATTTTACCCTGGCGGTCGATGCGGATGAAGGCGTCCGGCGAAAAGATCGGTTCGCCCTCGGCGGCAGCAAACAGCGGTAATTGAAAGCCGAGCAGCAATCCGCCGCCCGCGGCCGCACCGGCCTTCAGGAAGGCGCGGCGTGTCGGGGTGATCTTAAAGTCTCGGGCGGTTTGCGTTGGTGTCGTATTTGACATGACGCCTCGCTCAAACCGATTGTGCGGCTTGTTTTATCGCTTCACGGATGCGGACGTAAGTTCCGCAGCGGCAGATGTTGCCCGCCATCGCCGCGTTGATATCGGAATCGTCGGGATTGGGCGTGCTGTTCAAAAGTGCCGTCGCAGACATGATCTGGCCAGACTGGCAATATCCACATTGAATGACTTCGAGATGGAGCCAAGCCTTCTGGACCTTGGCCCCGGCAGCTGTCGCACCAATCCCTTCGATCGTCGTGATCGCGCGGTCTCCAATAGCGTTCAGCGGCAAAAGGCACGAGCGCACCGGCTTGCCGTCGACGTGAACCGTGCAGGCGCCGCACTGCGCGATCCCGCAACCGAATTTTGTGCCGGTCAGGCCCAATAAATCGCGCAGCGCCCATAACAGGGGCATGTCACCGGGCGCATCGACCGTCTTGGATTCGCCATTTATTCGCAGGGAGATCATGACGACCATCCCACAATAAGGACCATTTCACCCTCCATAAGATAAGCCAAAATCAAACATATGTCCTCAGGAAAAAGTTGCTACGCCAAGAACGCGTTCGCCAACAAAATATCCTGGGCCAAAATCGACTTTTGTCTGCTTTGGTCTAATAATAGTGGACAAATGCGGGGCAGTTCGGTTGTCCGCTAAGTACCAAAAGCGGACATCGATATCAGTTAGCCCCGAACACCTTCGCCACCGGCCGGCGACCGCATTGTTTGTACGACCTTCTTCACCAGTTCGTCCGATCTCGCCAGTAACCGCTTGAGCAGCGGCGAGGTGTTCGAGCGGCTGTAGCCCATGACCAGATCGATCGTCGGAACGTCTCCCTTTAACCGGCGAAGGACGACCGAGGGCGACAACAGGTTTTGTGCATAGAGGGGCAGTAGTGTTACGCCGCCGGTCGAGGCTACCAGTGACATGGCCGAGGATAAATTCTCGGCGTCGTATTGCGGCTTCAGCGTGATGCCCGACTTTTCCGCGTAGCTATCGATCACAGTTTTCAAGACCGGCGCTGCACGCGTCGGCGTGATGTAAATCTCGCCTGCAATGTCGCGCGAACTAATTTCTTTCTGCGCGGCCAAACGATGACCGGTCGGCAGCACCGCGACCAGCGGTTCCTTGATAAGCAGCTTGAACGTTAGCCCGGGCGCCTGCGCCTCGCGTCGGAGAAACGCCACATCCACTTTGCCACGCATCAGCGCGCCGGCGAGATCGGGTGATGATTGACTCGATAGCGTGATCTCAATCCCCGGCTGCTCCTCGCGCAGAATACGCAACACCTCCGGTAACCACATCACCTCGGCACCGGTGAGGAAACCGATGACGAACGCGGCCTTGTCCGGCTGAGCGGCGCGGCGTGCCGCATCCCCCGCAGCCTCGACTTGAAGCAAGGCAAGTCTCGCGTGATCGAGAAAGGTGCGGCCGGCAGCCGTGAGCTCGATGCCGCGCGCGCCGCGTTCCAGCAATTTGACCCCGACTTCCGCCTCGAGATCGCGGATCTGTCGGCTCAATGACGGTTGCGCCGTGTGCAGCCGCCGTTCGGCGGCATTGGTGAGGCTGCCCTCCTCGGCCACGGCGACGAAATAACGAAGGTGGCGGAGCTCCATTGGAATCCCATACCTATAAAGTATGTCTGAATCATAGAAAGTCTTGGTCTACATGGCAAGGTGGCTCCATGTACATGCTCAGAAGTGATGCCTTGCGGTTTCGCTGCGTGGGAGAAAGATCATGACTGACAAGCCGATGAAGATTCCGGGGCCTGACCACCCCATCTCGATTGAGGCGAATCCGTCTCGCGTGGTTGTCACAGTCGGCGGCAAGGTCATCGCCGACACCCGCGCTGCGTTGACGCTTCGCGAGGCCTCTTATCCCACCGTTCAGTATATCCCCCGTCGGGATGTCGATGTGGCCGCGCTCACGCGTAGCGAACACACCACGTATTGCCCCTACAAGGGAGACGCTTCCTACTACAGCATTCTGGCTGGCGGGGATCGTTCTCTCAACGCGGTATGGACGTATGAGACGCCATTTGAAGCGATGGCGCGGATCAAGGATTACCTCGCCTTCTACCCGGACCGTGTCGACAAGATCGGATGACGACGCCGGCGCCTGGTGGAGCATCTTCCGACTCCAACGCGGCATCGCCTGTATCAAACGCATGGAGAAGCCATCATGACCAAGCTCGCCGATAAGATCGCTCTCGTCACCGGCGCATCACGCGGAATGGGTCGCGCCACCGCACTGGCACTCGCCGCAGCTGGCGCTCGCGTTATCGTCCACTACGGCCGCAACGCCGACGAAGCCAAAGCCGTGGTCGACAAAATCCGAGCGACCGGCGGCCGCGCCGATGCAATCGCGGCCGATCTCGCCGCGCCCGACGGCGCCCATGTTCTTGCCGCTCAGGTCCGCAACCTGATCGGCAACCATCTCGACATTTTCATATCCAACGCCGGCATCTCGAAGGCCGCGCCAATCGAGAGCATCACGGTCAACGACTTCGACGATCTGTTCGCTGTCAATGTCCGTGCGCCCTACTTCCTGTTGCAACAACTCCTACCGATCCTCGGTGAAGGTGGCAGTGTGGTGTTTGTGTCGTCGCTCGGCGCGCGTGCCGCCGTCGGCACGCTGTCGGCTTACGCCGCAACCAAAGGCGCCATCAATACGCTGGTGAAATATTTCGCCGCGGCGCTCGGCACGCGCGGAATTAGGGTCAACGCCGTCGCGCCTGGCGTGATCGACACAGACATGTCCAACTTCACCAAGACCGAAGAAGGCCGCGCGGTGGTGATGGGGATGCAGACCATGAAGCGGATCGGCCAACCCGCCGACGTGGCGTCAGTGATCGCATTTCTTGCCTCGGACGAGGCACGCTGGATCACCGGCGACATCGTCGCGGTCGACGGCGGTTCCAAGCTCTGAGCCGCCGCCGATCATTCCGGCCCGAACGGAGGAAAACATGACTACTTATATTGCATGCCCACGACAACAAGCGCGCGCGTCTTTGTCGAACACGGCAACGACGGTCATGGCGGCGATTACCGCCATGACCTTCTCGGCCTGCGGCGCCGCGCCGACGCCGCTTTATCACCAGTACCAGGAGATCTTCGGCCTCACGCCATTCATGCTGACGATCATATTCGCGGCTTATGTGGTGAGCCTCCTTGCAGCGCTGCTGACGGTCGGCTCGCTGTCTGACTATATCGGCCGCCGGCCCGCCATCATGGCGGCGCTGGCGATTAACATCGTCGCGATGGTCATGTTCGTCACGGCGGATTCCGCCTGGGCCCTCATCGCCGCCCGCGCGGTGCAAGGCTTCGCGACCGGGCTCGCGACGGCAACGCTCGGCGCAACCATTCTCGATACTGATCGAAGCCGCGGGCCGGTTTTGAACAGCGTGACCGCCTTCGTCGGGTTGACCGCCGGAAGTCTGGGTGCGGCGGCGCTTGTGACATACGCGCCCGATCCGCGGCAAATCGTCTACCTGGTTCTGCTCGCGCTGTCGGCGGTTGAATTGCTGATCCTCTGGTATATGCCGGAGACGGTGGCGACCAAACCCGGCGCCTTCGCGTCCTTGCGTCCTCACGTTCATGTGCCGGCCCAGGCGCGGCGCGCACTCTTCCAGGTGACGCCGGTCACGATCGCCTCGTGGGCGCTGGGCGGCTTCTACTTCTCGCTGATGCCGTCACTGGTGCGCGTGGCGACTGGCGTGACCTTGCCGCTTGTCGGCGGGCTGGTCGTCGCCGCCTTGACCTTCAGTGGCGCGATTGCGGTGCTGTCGCTCCGCAATGTGGCAGCCGTTCGGATTCTCGCCGGCGGCATTCCTGCCTTGGTGTTGGGCGTCGCGATCACGCTCGCAGGCGTCGAAACCCAGCTTGTCGGGCTGATGCTGGCAGGCACGATTGTGGCCGGCCTTGGCTTTGGCGCCGCGTTTGCAGGCGCGATGCGGACCGTGATGCCGCTGGCCCTAGCGCACGAACGCGCCGGCCTGTTGTCGGCATTCTACGTTGAAGGCTACCTGTCCTTCAGTCTACCGGCGATCCTGACCGGGCTGCTGGCGCCGATAACCGGACTGCCTTTGGCCGCATACGTCTACGGCACGGCTGTCATCGTCCTAGCCATCGCGTCGTGGGTCGCCATGGCGCGTCCGAGCTAGCGGAAGCGCGGCACGCCCGCTAAGTGCCACTACCGGAGTTCACTACGAAGCTTGGCGACATCCTTGGCGGTGACGACCATGCCGGAATAATGGGCAGTCGCCCTTGCTGTCTTCTATCTCGCGACAGCGGTTTGGTTTCCAAAGTGATTTGGCTGACCAGAGCCAGATGTTCTCAAGTTTGCAACAACGCCACGCTGCCAAGCCCGCCGTCGGCGCAAATGCTGACGATGGCACGGCTGCCCTTCGGCATCGCCGCCAGTTCTTTGATCGCCTGACTGAGAATGCGCGCCCCGGTCGCGGCGAACGGATGGCCAAGCGCAACGCTTCCGCCGTTCGGATTCATGCGATCGCGCGGGAATGAACCAAAAGTGTGCTCGACGCCAGCCTTTTCGCGCACGAACACCTTATCCTCCAGCGCCTTAATGTGACAAAGGACCTGCGCAGCGAACGCTTCGTGGATTTCCCACAGCGCAATGTCGTCGAACGTCAATCCGTTGCGCGCCAGCAGACGCGGAATAGCGGACACCGGCGCCATCAGCAAACCTTCGGTAAAAATATCAACTGCGGCGATCTCGAAATCAACCAGCCGCGCGCGCTGCGTTTCGACCGGCAACCGCGACAGCCCTTCCTCTGTCGCGACCCAGATCGCCGCAGCACCATCGGTCAGCGGCGAACTGTTACCCGCCGTCAAAGTCCCGTGCCCGCTCTTGCGGTCAAACACCGGCGAAAGTTTGCCGAGTTTCTCCAGCGACGTGTCGCGGCGCGGAAAATGATCCTTAGTATCGCCCTCGACGGGAACGATAAGATCGTCGAAGAAGCCGCGATCCTGTGCCGCCACCGCGCGCTGATGACTCTGTAACGCCAACTCGTCTTGCTCGTGGCGACCGATGGCCCAGGTCTTGGCCATGTCCTCGGTATGCTCACCCATGCTCTTGCCCGTGACGCGATTTTTAACTTCGGGAATGTACAGCTTGATGTCCGACAGTCGCAGTTTTGCAAACGTCGCAAGACGCTGTGAAATACTGCGCGCCTGCACCACGCGCCGGAGCCATATCGATAGTCTTTGGCTAAGGGCGATTTGAACGCCAGTCATACTCTCGACACCGCCCGCAATTGCCAGTTGGGCGCGCGGGCCGAGCATGCCGGCCGCCTCGAACACGCCGACCATACTGGTGCTGCACTGCATCACCGTCGTAAATGACGGCACATGAGGATCGAGTTTGGCGTCGAACCAAATCTCGCGCGCCAAGTTTGTGTAGTTGAGATTCTGCACGACCCAGCCCCAGACGGCGAAGTCGATCGGGCCTTTAGCGCGCGAGGCCATTGCCTGCGCTACTGGCACCGATAGAGCGACCGCATCGCGGTTTGCGAAAACACCATCGACATTAGCGAATGGCGTACGCACGCCACACGCCAACCACACCGCGTTTTGTTCCAATGTCGTGGCCTCCCGCCCTAAAGCTCTGCTCGCGCCGATCATAATCAGAATGAGTAGAGCCTTAAAGCCACACTCATCCCGACAAGAGGACCGGCTTCAAATGCGCAGATGAGTTAGTAATACTTCGGTATCGGACCCATTTGCGGCGTTGTATCGCCGTTCAACTCAATGAAGATTTCATCGACATAGCACCATCCCCACCCTTCCGGGGGGTCATAACCCTCAATAATGGGATGACGTGTCGCATGAAAGTGCTTTGAGGCATGCCGATGTGGCGACTGATCGCAACAACCGACATGTCCGCATGTTCTACAGATCCTTAGATGTAACCAGACACTGTCTATCTTCAGGCACTCTTCGCAACCTCGCGCACTCGGCGCGACGTTCCTGATAGTCCTAGTATGCGAACATTCGTTCATCTCGGCCTCATGACATACGGGAGAATGACCAAATTTGTGTGCGAACGCAGTCGCCACGGGCTCACGGCAGACCGCCGGATCGGGATGCCGTCGGGATAACCGAACTCCGTGTGCGGCGCAGTCGTCATCGTGCTGGCCATCGCGTCGCGGGTCGCCATGGCGTGTTCGAGATAGCGGAAGCGCGGCATGTCCGCTAAGTGCCACTACCGGACAAATGTATCGCAGTTAGAGGATGCTATTCGATCACCTCATAGGAAAGTCAACGCGCGTGCTTGCGGCCCCAATCGCGCATAGCACGGACGATCGGGCCGAGGTCGCGACCCTTTGCGGTGATGACATACTCGGCCCGAGGGGGACTCATCGAATAAAAGCGCCGCTCGACGACGCCATTCTCCTCAAGCGTCCGCAGACGCTCCGATAACGTATTCGGAGCAATCCCTTTCAACGAGTCCTGCAATTGCTGAAAGCGCCTAGGCCCGTGCAGGAAAAAGTCGCGCAGGATAAGGCAGGTCCAACTTGGTCCGATGACGCTGATCGTGCGGGCCACCGGGGACTCAGTGCTGTCTTGATTCTGCATGATGAAACTTTATTCAGCCATAACATCATTCGCAATTGTTCTCGCAGTCACTATTATGTGATCATATCACTAAGAGTATTTTAGTTGACTAGTATTTTATTAGTCACTATTGAATTGATAGTTAGAACGAAGGAAATCCGCTATGACGCCCCAAATCCCTGGATACGTCTTGTCATTCGAATCGATCTTCCAACCCCTTGTGATGACCATTACGCTGGGCCTCATCTGGTTAGGTGTCGCGCACATGCCGGCGTTTGCGAAGTCGCGTTACACGACTGCGGCAGTCCTATCGACCGTGTTCGTTGGATGGGAGGTTGTCGCCCAATATCTCGGCGCGGCAAATACCTACCTCGCAACCATGGAGAATCCCCCCACGGTACCGACCGTATTGTTCGGTTTGTTGATACCGCTCGCTGTTGCGGCCATCAGCCTGTGGCGGTCGGAAAGCATCGCAAGGCTGGTCTCGGCGATCCCGCTGCAATGGCTTGTGGCGGCGCAGGTCTACCGCGTAGGGGGCGGCATGTTCCTCGTGCTTTGGGCTGACGGACGCCTGCCCTGGCAATTCGCGCTGCCAGCGGGAATTGGGGATGTCACGACGGGCATCGTTGCCGTCCTCGTGGCTGCGCAGTTGGCGCAAAACGCAATTGGCGCTCGTAGAACAACGTACGCCTGGTGCCTTTTCGGAATCGCCGACCTCGTCGTGGCAATCACCATGGGGGCAATGACCTCTCCGGGACAGGCGCATCTTCTTGCCTTGGACGCGCCGAACCTTCTCATGACAGCCTATCCGCTGGTCATGGTGCCCACCTTCGCCGTCCCGCTGGCCCTAATGCTCCATGGCCTCGTTCTGTTGCGGCTGCGACGAGGCCCCGCCGCGTCCGGCCACCTGGCGGCAGCGTGACGCCTCTCGCCTGATCAAATTCGCCGGGGAGGACGACCGACTGGTCGCCCTCCCCTGACCCATCATCAGCAGCCTCCCGAACCGAATGAATTCGCGCGCGTGCACACTGACCACTGTCCGCTTTGGGTCAATAGCGGACATTCGTATAATGCAATGAGTATCTGTTTTCGGAAATAAAGCGGATCTGCTTTGAACAACTTCCGTATTTTTTGACAGCGGGCAACGCACAAATAGAAATGCATAGATATTTGAATCAATAAACATGGATCCTATGAGCTCCTATTTAAAAATTCCGGAACAATATTTGCGCGCCACAACATTCAGGAAAGTATTGAACATATGAGTAAAATTGTCGCCTTTTTGACGAACGAGTCTGGCGCAACAGCCATCGAATACGGCTTGATAGCTGCTGGCATTTCGATAGCCATCATCGCCGCGGTTATTGAACTGGGCACTCAGCTAAACGACACCTACACGACCGTCTCGACCGACGTGCAGTAACGCCCACGCGGCCGACTGAACCAGAAAAGCCGTCGCGATTGACGGCCTTTTTCATTTCGAGCTGAGGTTCGACCGTCATTAGGTCGTAAGCCTTGGCTGCCTCCGGTGGTGGCAGCTTTAGGTTTAAAAGACGGTCTTTAGACAGCGTCAAGGTTTTCTCGTTAATAAATCAATGATGAATACGGCTAGCAGCGGTTTTGAATCCGATCAGAAAGTGTCGAGGGCGCGGTCCGTGCGGGCCGCACGCCAGCGCCGTGACGCACGTATCAGTTTGTGGAGCACGTTGGCTGTATCGCTATTCTATGTCGTGTTGCTGAGCGCGCCCTTGGTCATCGGCTCTATGGTTGTGATGGGTAACTTTCGCGGCCAATCCGAGCCAATAAATTCCGCTGCCAGCAATCGCACGGCTCATTTCAGCAGCCCGTCGCGCGACGGCACGTCCTGCCGCAATCTTATATTTGACAATAAAACTGCCCAATTGCTCGAGGACAAAGTTGAGCTTTGCGCTCACAGTGTCAGCCAAGCCAATAGTGCACCACGGTTCAACTGGGGCGGCAAATAATCGCCAGAAGCCACTATCCCATAACTTGCCATTCTGCGAATCCGAGTCCCCTACATGCAATGAGTTAGCTGAGCAGGTCGCGCCGCCTGATCATGCAACTCATGGCAATTGTCTCAGAACACAACGAATGCAAGTGTGACCATTTAACTGGAACAGCTGAGCACTTTTCAGCAGGTCCACCTGCAGTCACTTAAGTGTCTGATACGATTGGTGGCGGACGCAGTCCTAGTCGAATCCGTCTCCACTCCTCTATTCCCTGCTAACAGGGAAAAGAACAGGGATTTTAGCAAAACCCAGGCTTTTTGAGCGCCAGAGACTACAAATAATGCCGTCGTTTCAAGGCTTCCGCTACATATTCCCTACTCAACGGAACAGGGAATTATTTCGGCGGAGCAGGGAATTCTGTCGCAAGAACAGGGAATTTTACCTGCCAAAGCCGAAATCATCGCTGGATGAGGTTTTCGGTACTCACAATGTTTCCGCCGCCGGTATCATCAGCGCGATTTGCGCGGCGGCGATGAAAAGTGTTCCATAGCGGACGGGCCATTTCGAGATTGATCCGGCGGATCGGAATTATTTTATGTCGCAAACACTTCTGCCAACCTCACTCGTCGGCTCGTATCCCCAGCCGGACTGGCTGATCGATCGCAAGAAGCTAGCCGGGCGCTTTCCGCCACGCGTACGCGCGATGGAGCTTTGGCGCATCGCCCCCGAATGGCTAGAGGAAGCTCAAAACGACGCGACGCTGCTCGCGATACGGGACCAGGAGCGCGCCGGCCTTGACATCATCACAGACGGCGAAATGCGGCGCGAAAGCTATTCCAATCGTTTCGCCACCGCACTCGAGAACGTCGACATCGATAATCCCGGCACGGCACTTGATCGCTCCGGCCATCCTAACCCCGTGCCTCGCATTGTGGGCAAAGTGCGGCGCAAACATCCGGTTGAGGTCGCGGACGTGAAATTCCTGCGCGCCAATACCAGCCGCACGATCAAGATGACGGTACCCGGGCCGTTCACCATGTCACAGCAGGCACAAAATGATTTCTACAAGGACGAAGGTGAGATGGCACTCGACTACGCCGCCGCCGTCAATGCTGAGATCAAGGACCTGTTCGCGGCCGGCGCTGACGTCGTTCAGATCGACGAGCCATACATGCAGGCGCGGCCAGAGAAGGCGCGACAATATGGCCTAGCGGCGCTCAATGCCGCGCTGGATGGTGTCAAAGGCACAACGGCAGTTCACATTTGTTTTGGCTACGCCGCAGTCATTCATGTGCGGCCGGATGGCTATTCGTTCCTACCGGAATTCGCAAACTCGCTGATCCAGCAGGTTTCAATCGAAACCGCACAATCGAAGCTCGATTGTGCGGTGCTCGACAAACTGCCTGGAAAAACCATCATTCTCGGCACCATCGATCTCTCCGATCCGACTGTGGAGGTAGCCGAGATCGTGGCCGCCCGCATCCGCCGCGCGTTGCCGCACGTTGATGCCAGGAAGGTCATCGTCGCGCCGGATTGCGGGATGAAATATTTGACGCGTGCCATTGCTTTTGGAAAGATGCAGGCCATGGTTGAAGGCGCAAACATTGTGCGCCGCGAACTCCAAGACAAGATGTCTTAAAACCCTCGCACTGACTCGAAATTTTTGTTCATCAATACGCGCCTCGACGCCAAACGTGCGCACCGCCGTGGCATGAAATGACTCGGCGCTGAGCCACATGATTGTCCTGTTCCGTAACCTACCATTCTGCGAATCTCGGTGGAGGGAGTGTAACTGCAACACAACTTCTCTACTCGTAGTGCAGCGTAGTCCTGCGTAATCCAGCGAATTTTGGAGTACTTTAAATCCAGTCCCGCAACGGCATTATGTCCACTTGGGGGTCATTAGCAGATATCGCGAGAGATCGCCTAAATGTCCGCTTTCGAATAAGAGCGGACAAAGTTGGATTTTGGCCCAGGATAGTTTGTCCGCTAATGACCCAAAGCGGACATGCCCGTCAGTAAGGGAAAGGCCGGATCTCACGCCTGGCCTTTTCGCTTTCTCCACTACCCACGGCACGAACGGCGGGTATAGACTTGCTATTCGACTTGCCCATCAGAGGTAGGCAGTACCCGGGAGGGACAGCATGGACCACAAGCATTTCTCGCGCCGCACCATGCTCAAGGCCAGTGTTGCTCTCGGCGCGGCGACCTGTTTTGCCCAACCGCTGAAGGCCGCGGCACCGCCGCCGAGCGCCGTAACACCGGCGCTGATCGTGGCCGCGACAAAAGAAGGCAAAGCCTCCTTTTACACCGCACTTGAACTCAACGTCTCGGAGCGGCTCGCCCGCGCCTTCGAGACGAAATATCCCGGCATTGCCGTGCGCGTCGAGCGCTCCGGCGCCGAACGCGTGTTCCAGCGCATCGCCCAGGAGCAGGCAAGCAACATCAACGCCGTCGACGTTGTGTGCAGCACCGATCCGTCGCATTTCATTGACTGGGACAGCAAGAACTGGGTTGAGCCTTATGTCACCGAGGACATGGCCAAGCATTTCCCCGCCGGTCAGCGCGATCCGGATGGCAAGCACGCCACGCTCTGCGCCTGGCTCGAGGTCATCGGTTACAATACGAATCTGGTGAAGGCCGAAGACGCGCCCAAGAGTTATGCCGATCTGCTCGATCCAAAATGGCTGGGCAAGATGTGCAAAGGCCATCCCGGCTATAGCGGGGCGATCCTGACCAACACTTATCTGTGGGTACGCGAATTCGGCTGGGGCTATCTGGAAAGGCTAGCGCAGCAAAAAGTCATGCAGCTGCAATCGGCCGCCGATCCGTCGAAGAAGATCGCTATCGGCGAGCGCGCCGTCATGGCCGACGGCAACGACTACAGCCTGGAAGTCGCCAAGCTGAACAACCAGCCGGTCGAGGTCGTGCATCCGGCGGAAGGCTCGCCGGTTATCCCGGTGCCGTCGGGCATATTCCGTAGCGCGCCCAATCCGAACGCGGCGAGGCTGTTCCAGAGCTTCCTGTTCAGCGTGGAGGCGCAGCAGATCTTTATCGACGTCTTTGCCCACCGTTCCTTTCACGCGCTTGCTAAGGAGAAACCGGGCCGTGCGCCGATGTCGAGCTTCAAATTGCTGCAAGCAGATCCTAAGCTGGTGCTGGCGCAAAGCGACGAACTCAAGACGCGCTACAGCAAGATTTTCGGGGTGTGAGTTGGCTTCCTATCCTCCCCTAAAAAATGCTGACTATAAGAACCGCAACCCATTCGTCATCCTCAACTCCATCGGCCGTACAGCAAATTGAGGCCGATCGAGGTCTTTTAAAATAAGCCAGCGATGTCGCCTATTGGCACTTAGCGGACATTCGCGGCACCGCAGCAATTTGTCCTCTCTTGGACCAAAGCGGAGAATGCACGCATTTGCGTTCGCTTTGAATCATTAGGGTATATCGCAAGATATCGTCATTCCTCGGAGTGAGCGAACCTACAAACAAAATTCTCTGCTCGTAGTACAGAGTAGGCCCGAGTCAGCCAGCGTATTTGAGCGTATGGCGGGTTCCCGCGGCAATGAAAGAATGGCAAAATCGTCGTCCAAGGAGCGCAACGACGAAATGCATAAGCTGGAAATCCGACCTGGATTGTGCATGGCGTATGAGGACGATTGGTTCGGTGAGCCGTGGATTGTTCCCGAAACCGTCCTGATGGTGCACGGCAATTCCGAATCTTCTCGGGCTTGGACCTGTTGGGTTCCGCACCTTGCGCGCAAATATCGGGTAGTGCGTCTGGATCTACCGGGTTTCGGCGAGTCGTCGGAACCGCCCGGATACGGTTGGAGCGCTGCGGAGTTGGCAACCGACATCGGGCTGCTGTTGGATGCGCTAAAGATCAAAACTTGTCATCTGATTGGCGCAAAATATGGCGGCTCTGCCTGTATGCGGCTCGCGATCGACCAGCCGCATCGATTATCGTCACTTTGTCTGTTCGGATCGCCAGTTCGGGGCAGCGGCAGCGGAAATGCCGACATGATCCGCGAAAAAGGCGTGCGGCAATGGGCCGTAGATACCATGCGGTCCCGGCTCGGTAGCGTCGCCTCCGAGGCGCAGGTCACTTGGTGGACCAACGAGTTAATGGGCAAGACCGCGACCCAAGCCGCTTACAATGCCTCCGCCTCGCGCATCGACATGGAGCTTGAAAACGAGTTGCCGCGCATCACGGCGCCGACTCTGATCGTAACGACCCAAGAAAGCGGATTGCAATCGGTAGAGACCGTCCAACGCTACGCACAGCGGATTCCGAACGCGCGAGTCATCGTATTGCCGGGTGATAGCTATCACATAGCGGCGGTAGAGCCAGATCTTTGCGCGCAACACGCATTGCAATTTATCCAACAGGTAAGCGCGATACACGCTAAGGCAGCCGAGTGAGCACACGGCGCACAATCATAGGCGGCCTGATCGCCTGCGGCGCGGGCGCCGCGCTAAAACCGATATCCGCGTCTGGACAATCGATCTATCCCACCCGGCCTGTTCGCATCATCGTGCCGTTTGCCCCCGGCGGCGGTGCGGACACCGTTGCACGTCTGCTGTCGCCACACTTGCAAACGCTGCTGGGCCAGCCTTTTCTCGTCGAGAACCGCGCCGGTGCCGCTGGACGGATCGGCGCGGGTGTAGTCGCGAAATCCGACCCTGACGGACATACGTTGTTAGTCACGACAGAGTCCTCGCTCGTGATTGCTCCTCATATTGGCCAGTCTATCGGTTATGATCCGCTGAAGGATTTTGCGCCAATTTCGTTGTTGACCCGCAATACAGTGATGTTGGTCGTGCATCCATCGGTGCCGGCGCGCACGCTACAAGAATACATGGCGCTGGCCCGCTCCCAACCGGGCCAAATGTTCTACGCGTCCTCCGGCGTCGGTGGGCCGAACCATCTCGCCGGTGAAATATTCAACCGTATGACCGGTCTCAAAATTACGCATGTGCCATACCCGGGCACTGGTCTCGCGCTTCAGGCGGTCATCTCTAATCAAGTCGGGTCTATGTGGGGCTTTATGGCGGGCCTGGTTGCGCATATTCGTCAAGGCACGCTCCGAGCCATTGCTGTCGGCTCCAAGGAACGTTCGCCGGCTTTGCCGGAAGTGCCGACAATCGCAGAGTCAGGCGTGCCCGGGTTCGAAGCGATGTCGTGGATCGGAATGGTAACGCCAGCCGGCACGCCAAAACCTGCGATGGATAGTCTCTGGAGCGCCGTCAACACTGCCATGCAGCAACCGACTGTGCGGGACATCCTCGTAAACGGGGGGTCCGAAATAGTTGCAAGCAAGCCGGAAGAGTTTCGGCAGGTGATCGAAAGCGACTTCGCCAAATACGGTAAGCTGACCGACCTGTTCCAGTCAGTGAAGTGAGCGGTGACGATGCAATCTCACAAGTCCACAATGGCATTGGCTTCCTTCGCGGCCGCGCTCGATTCGACGACGCTGCCGGGAGAGGTAAGACAGAAGCTCGGTTGGCTCCTGCTAGATCATCTGCGCGTGTGCTCGATCGGCGCTCGCCTACCTTGGAGCGACTGGTCGCGCCGTTATGTTGGTCTGGTCGGTCGGGCCGGCCCCTCGCACGTACTGTTCTCTGCCGAAACCCTCAACCCTCAGCACGCGACCTTCCTCAACGTCGCCTATGGCTCAAGCTTTGACGGCGACGATACGCACGTAGGCGCGATGCTGCATCCCGGTGTTGCGGTCTGGTCGTCCGCGCTGGCAATCGCAGAACATACAGGCGCATCCGGCCCAAACGTGCTGGCTGCGGTCGTCGCCGGTTATGAAACTACGATCCGCATTGGGCTCGCGGTGCAGCCGAGCCATTTCAAGCGCGGCTTCCAAAGCACCGGCACCTGTGACGGCTTCGGCACCGCGGTTGCCGCCGGCCGGCTGCTATTCCGTGGCAAGGACGCTGAGTGCCGCATCGCGGAGGCTATGGGTTTGGCCGGCGGCTACGCCAGCGGAGTCGCTCAATTTTACTATTCGGGCGCCTCGGCCAAACGAATCCAGGCCGCGCATTCGGCCGAAAGTGGTGTTGCGGCCGCACTGCTCGCCGAGCAGGGCTATAGCGGCCCCGTGGACATCATCGAAGGCGCTGGCGGCTTTGCTAAAGCTTATGCTGACGGTTGGGATCCCACCGCCATCGAGGATGGGCTTGGCCAACGCTTCCACCTCATGGACGTGCTGGTCAAATCGCACGCGGCGGCGGCACGCGTTGCCGCCGGCATCGACGGTATGTTGGCCCTCCGCCAAGAGCAGGGGTTTTCCGGCGACGATATTGTGAGCATGGAACTCGGAATCCCGCGTATCATCCAAGGGAGGCTGACCAACCCTCATCCAGTGGACTTACAGGCGGCACAGATGTGTCTCCCCTTCAGCGTCGCACTCGCCTCGAAGGTCGTACTCCGGCCTGGACGCATCCCGACTCTCAGCGTTGCGGATTTCGAAGCTGGACTTTCCGATCGCAGCCTGCACGCGATCGAAGAGCACATCATGATTGCGCTCGATGACGAAGTTGAGGCTGCGAGCAATGAGCTATCGACCGCAGTGCGCGTCAGCGTGACGCTACGCGATGGACGTAAGCTCTCTAAGCTCGTGGCGGCACCAAAGGGTAGTCCGTCCCTGCCGTTCACCGGCGCTGAGCACGAGGCACGCTTCACCCAGGAACTGTCGAGCCGCGTGCCGGACAAAGTCTGTTCAGAGATCGTCGCAATGTCGGAAAATCTTGATCAACTCGATCCGCGCTGGCTCGGGCGTACGTTGATCGGGGCGGCTATCTAGCCTGCGTTGGCGACACCAGCGGGAGCTTTTCGCCGCCCCCCCGCAATACGCGCGAAATCGCGTGCAATTGCCAGAGACCGCAAAATCTGCGGTTTCGAAAGAGTGGGTGGTGGCGGACGCAGTCACAGTCGAACCCGTCTCTCCATTGTCAAATTCCCTGCTAACAGGGAAAAGAACAGGAAATTTTGCAAAATCGTGGTTTCTGGCTTGCCAGAGACTCATAATAGTGGCGTCAGCGCAGTGCATTAGACGCAAATTCCCTACTCAACGGAACAGGGAATTATTTTAACAAAACAGGAAATTGTTTTCACAGAGCAGGGAATCTTCCGAACCAAAATCGAAATCAACGCGGATGATGTTTTCGGTACACAGGAATATCGGCGCCACCAACCAAACCCGCGCCATGTGTTCCGCGAGCCCATCTTCCGCAAGCAATTCGAGCGTTGCCCGATGGGTCGAGGCGGCACGCGGATCGGCTTGCGGATCGATGTTGTTATCGAAAAGATGGACGAGCAGACCGCGTCTTCCCAGTAGCCAAACGCGTAGGAATCCGACCGGTACCCGGCCCGCGATAAGTATCGGAGCCTTGTCAGAATTCATACTTCAAGCCTTTTTCTTCCTTATCGCGCTTGCGATGACTGCTAAAGTGGGTCAGCTTTTGATCCCAAGATACATTAATTAGCGTCGCGATAGCGGCCGGAGTTTAGAGAAAAGGAAATGCGCGCACGTGTGGCATTGGGCTTGGCGATCGCACTGACAACCATCGTGGCAAATGGCAGTAGCCAAGCCGATGAATGGCCGAGCAGGCCCATTCGCGTTATCATTCCGCTCAGCCCGGGAAGTGCCGCCGATATCGTGCCACGCATCGTTTTCGAGCAACTGTCCGCGCAGCTCGGGCAGCCGATTGTGGTCGAAAACAGGCCCGGCGCCAGCGGCTCCATTGCCACCCGCTTCGTCGCCTCGGCCGAGCAAGACGGCTACACGTTGCTGGCACATTCCTCCGCCCACGTTATTTCGCCGTCGACTGTCGCGAACCTTTTCTACGATCCGATCAAGGATTTTGCCGCGGTTGCCCCACTCGGAAATCTGCCGCTCGTGCTGGTGATCGCGCCCTCGCAGAACATCAAGACCGTGCAGGAACTGGTCGCGCTCGGAAAAACGCGGCGTATCACTTTTGGATCGATCGGCCCCGGCAGCCCGATCCATTTGGCGATGGAGCGCTTTCGATTGAGCGCGGGATTCCAGGAGCAGGCTATCCCGTTCAAGGGCGCGCCCGAGGCGCTCCTCGAAGTCATGACCGGCCGCGTCGACGTTTACTACTCGCCGGTGACCGCTGCGCTCCCCTTCATCCGCGACGGAAAGCTGGTGGCGCTGGCGGTTAGTAGTCCGGTACGGTCGCCCACGCTTCCCGATGTACCGACAACGCTTGAATCCGGCTATCCGAATTCCGATTACCGGTTCTGGATCGGCGTGTTCGCGCCAGTCAAAACGCAGCGCGACATCGTCAACAAAGTCAACGCCGAGATTCAAAAGGCGGTGCAATTTCCCAGCGTCGCCGAAAAGCTCACCAAGCTCGGTGTGCAGCCAATGACGATGAATACCGAGCAGTTCGACAAGTTCGTCAAGGACGAGCTCAAGATCAACGCGGAACTCGCCAAAGCCGTGGGCCTCACCCCGCAATAGACGGCTACGGGGTTGTTGCAGACGTAATTCCTCGGGGCTTCCGGACCGGCCGGGAAAATGTTATCATCCCGATAAGCGCCGAGACCTTAGTGACATGAAGGACATCGAAGCTATGCCCCAAGATAAGCCCCTTGTCAGGATTGCACCCAACAACCCGGTTTTCGATCTGCCTGTTATTGTCGGCATCGAGGAAAAATTGTTCGATGAAGCCGGGCTCGACGTTCGCTTCTCTGCGACCTACGCGGATCGCGAAAAGGATAAGGCCGAGTTTCCGGTCATGGCGCGGATGAAAGAGCAGATGTTCGATTGCGGCTCGGCGGACAGCTATAATGTCTGCGAATGGGCCAGCATCGATCGGTTGGAAAAAGGCAAGCGCGGCGGCAATATCGCGGCGCTACGCGCTTCGGTCGCGGCGCAGGCGATTATTACCTTCGACGAGGCGCTGCAAGTGCCGCGTGATCTCGCCGATATTCCGGTCGTGGTGCAGGAATTAACCGGGTCCCATTACACCACACTGCAAATGCTCGAAAGCGCGCTGGGCGCCAAACATGTCAACATCGCGCGCGGCGGCCTGCCGCAAAAACGCTACGAAGGACTTAAAAACGGCAGCTATCGCGTAGTGACCGTGATGGAGCCGTTCATCAGCCTCGCCCTCAAGGATGGGGCCCATATTATCGCTACGTCGTTCTATCGCGGTGGCGAAGTAATCTCTCCAGACCTAAGTGAGGGACAGCGCAAAGACTATTACGACGCAGAAAATAGGGCCGTTGACCTCATCAATGCCAATTTTTACAAATACGCGCACCACGTCGCCGCGGCCACTAAAGGCGCTTTGAAGCCGAATGAGTTGCTCCAAGCGTTCGTGCGCTACAAACACGTGGACTATTACGACGCCACGCTCTTCGGTCGGACCTACGATTGGATGAAGGCGCGCGGCCTTACGGAAGGCAATAGCGAGCATTCCACATTTGTGGCTAGCTGACGACGAGTTCCCACTAAGTATTCCACTAAGCGGTATTGATCGTCCGCTCGGCATGTCAGCTTTCGGTCATTAGCGGACAACCCGTCTCCGGCGAAAATCTATATTTGTCCGCTGTTCCTCCAATAGCGGACAAAATGTTGTGTTACCGCGATTGTTCGCTAAGTGCCAATAGCCGATATTGATGCGCATTCAGTTTAACGCGTATTTGATCGTGGCTTTGCCGCCTTAGCTCTGCGATTTTCTGGACAGTCCGCTGAGGAACGTGCGGCCAAACGACCGGTTACTACGGATCCCGCCGTCTAGTACTGACCTTTCGGCTCGAGTCCGAATACATGCTGTCCATACATCGCGGCGACCGAATCCCAATTCAGGCTGATGTGAGAGCTGGCAGCGTGGATGTCGCGCCAGAAACGTTGTACCGGATGGTGAAGACCGAGCGCGGCGCCACCGCCGGCGACGAACACGAGATCGACCGCCTGCGTCAAAAGCTTGGTCGCGAAAGAGTGCGTGAGGCGGTTGCGCATCCGTAAGCTTACGTTGGCCTCGCCGGCCGCAGTTGCCGTGAGCGTATCAACGATGTCTCGATGGATCATAAGCGTGGCCGCGTCGATCGAGGCCGTCGCTTCCGCGACGCGCATCTGCACGGTGACGAAATCAGTCATCTTGTTGTTACCGCCAGCAACCGCGCCGCGCGTGGTGCGGCCGGTCGCCTGCTCCTTGAAGGCATCCAGGGCGCCGCGGGCCATGCCCAAAGCGGGCGAGACGAGGCAGTGCGGAACGACGGCCAACATAGGTTGGCGATAAAGCGGATTTGGGTTGGTGACAGTGCCAGGACCGTTGCCGGTCAGCATGTCGGCGAAAGTGGCAGTGCGGTAGGCCGGGACGTATTGGTCGACGACGACGATCGTCTTGCTGCCGGTACCAGCAAGACCGACCGTGAACCAGTCGTCATGGATCGTATATTGGGATGACGGAATCAGAAAAAAGCCTGGCTTCGGTCCATTCTTGTCTGGCAGCATGCCGCCCAAGATGGCCCAATTGGCGTTGTCGCAGCCGCTGGCGAAGCTGAACCGGCCCGTCAGCCGATAGCCATCCTTTTCGGGGACCGCCTTACCCGTCGGCGCATAGGACACCGCAGCGATCGCGTCGCGATCCTGGCTCCAGACTTCCTGTTGCGCCTCTTCCGGATAGCAGGCGATGAGCCAAGGATGCACAGCGCCGAGGCTATATACCCAACCCGTAGAGCCGTCGCCTGCGGCAACCGCCGCGACCAGTTCGACAAATACGTCATAGCCGTACTCAAAGCCGCCGAAGCGCGCAGGCTGCATGACGCGAAACAGCTCGGCATCGCGCATCATGCCGACGAGCTCGGCAGACACATGCCGCTGTTGCTCGGTCTCGATCGCTGATTTGCGGGCAAGAACGCCAATCGAGCGGGCGCGCCCAAGAAGTTCGGCCACGCTAGGCTTGGTGGACGTTCCTACTCCTGTGTCCTGGACCGCGCCGAAAGCCATAAGAAAACCTCCGTGTCAGGCAGGCCCCGCTTCGTTAACTAGCTGCGCGGGCCATTTCAAAATATCTCAGCTCCAGATACTTCGAAGGATCATTCAAGTATTTGCGCGGATTTCCATACTCGCTTCGAAGCGAAAGTACTTTCCGCACACCTTCCAAATTTAGCTCAGCTTTTCTAGAGAAGCCTTTCTGCGGGTCGAGCAGAATATCGTAGGATTTCGATGCAAGATGCTCGCTCATATTTGGAAGCTTGCTACGCAACAGCAAAATGGCCTCGTGTTTGTTGGCCGGCTCGAATAGCCAATCCAATCCGCTTAGATAGCCGCGGATATAAGCCACGAGTTCTCGTTCATGCTGTTTTGCCCAGACACGACGTGTCGCACCGACTACGCCTTGATAATGGCCAAGTTGATCGACGGCGTTCGCCAACCGATTAAACCCCTGGGCTTCCGCCAACACCTCGAAAGGCGAGATCAACAGGGTTCCTGAATGCTCGTTTCGACACAAGGATTCAAAACGCTCAACGACACCGCCCGCTTTCACCAGTTCATAGTCGGTGCTCGCCAATCCGTTTTCTTCCAAAAGTTTGCGTAATACGAACGCGTATCCCGTCGTCAGCGCATCGACCGACAATTGCCGGCCCTTCAGGTCGGCATAGGTCTTCACTTCAGGCACAGTGACGAGACGTAGGAAGCCGTTGTCGCCACCCATGAACGCAATGAGCTCAGGTTTGGCAATCGTAGGGGCTTCGCCCTGATTTTCATTGTATGCCACGACATTGTCGATTGCCGTCATGGCGATGTCGAACTTGCCATCGATCAGGCTAGTCAATTGAAAGACGGAGTTCGGTGTCGGCGTGAGCGTCACGGTAATACCGTTTCGCTCAAAGTAGCCATTCTTCTGCGCGGCCCAGATCGGCCAATTAAAGCCGCCAGGAAATACAATGACGGAGACCGCTTCATGCTTTCGTTCAGCGTCGTCGTCGCCGTATCCCGCTGCATTCGTTGTGATTGGACACATGCCCTAATACCGGATCGAGTTCACGCCAAAACGGTCCCGCGCGTCGATCGTGCGGGACCGGCTCAGCCTATTTCTTGGCCGCGCTATACGGATAAATGAACTCATCGGTCTTGTACTCCGGTGGCCAAACGAGCGCCCAATTTTTTGGATCGGTCAATTGGCCGAGGTCGTTGCCGGTTAGGCCTCGCCACTGGCTGACAAGTGACCGCGGTTTGACCCACTCTCCGTCTGTACCGAATGCGACATTGCCAACCACCGTTGAGAAACTGTGGTCACGCATATAATCCGCGAGTTGTTTGTGATCGAGGCTTTTGGTCTCAGCAACCGCCGCGCCCAGCACTTGCCCCGTTGCATACCCGTAGGGAACGAAATTATAGCCGAATGGATCTATTCCCTGTCCCTTGGCCCGCTCCTGGTATTTCTTGAGAACATCGCGGGCGTACTGGCATAAAGACTTCAGCATTGTTTACGTAGCCGTTCATCAGCGGACCCATCAATACTTTTAACGG
>Ga0207031_10001_pt2 | contig 157186 bp, 121 predicted proteins | sample Alteio_BWMinCont_37_FD_153278 | JGI IMG/M metagenome (GOLD analysis project Ga0207031, IMG submission 153278) | Enriched cells from forest soil in Barre Woods Harvard Forest LTER site, Petersham, Massachusetts, United States -... | ecosystem: Environmental > Terrestrial > Soil > Temperate forest... | reverse complement strand
ATATGGAGGAGACCTGTTTGTTCTGTATGAAATCTTGATGCTTGGCACCTACTTTGTACCAGAAACTATGTTGGCACCAGATGACGTTCGAACAATAGTTGATTGTGGCGCGAACGTAGGCATCACGTCGCTCTATTTCGCCAGCCGCTATCCTCAAGCTAAGATATTTAGCATAGAACCGCATCCGGATAACTTTGAACTGTTGGTCCAAAATACAAGCACGGAACCGCGGATAATACCAATCAATGCTGCAGTTGTAGGTCAGCCAAAGAGCAGTATTCGGTTCAGCACAAACGAACCAGCTTGGGGCAATAAGATAACGCAAGATGAAACCGGCATCGATGTCCAAGCAGTTTCAATTTCACATCTCTGCAAGGACTACGATTTAGAAGGCATTGATCTGCTTAAAATCGACATCGAAGGCGGGGAACAGGAAGTCTTTGCAAATGCGGATTTCTTGCCGGGTGTCAGGTTGGGTATAATTGAACTGCACAGTCCTTATACTCAGCATATGTTTGAAACCGACATAGCAAAATCGAATTTTATAACAAGATCGCCAAGCTCAGATCTCGGTACCAAGATGCTGACTTTCGCCAAAACGCCTACGGCACAATAGTCCTTCTCGGCCAAAGTCGGCACCCCGCTGTACGAGCGATGGCGACTGGAAGTGACGCAGTATTAAGTGCCATGGAGACTTCTCGGCATCTCTCGAGACGCCCTTCCAAGCACAGCTGACGCGGCTCCATTTGAGCTTTATTCGGTTGTATTGCTCAACGGGCGGTGTGTTTCTCACCGAGGTAAACAGAGTGGCAGAATGAGGCGACGAATTTTGTATGTTCAATTTGGCGATCCTGCCTTTTATCCACCAATTGAGCACTCGTCAGGGATCCTTGCCGACCGTGGCTGGAATGTTGTTCTTTTAGGTACCGATGCGTTTGGCGATCAGAAGCTGAAACTGCCAAGCCATCCACGAATACGCGCGAAGAACCTCTCCTTAGTAAGGGCCGGTGGTGTGTACGGCGGACTCTATATCTTTTTCTTTCTTTGGGCTCTCTTTTGGACGTGTAGTTGGCGTCCCGAGTGGATCTATGTGTCTGACCCCCTCGCGCTCCCTACATCGTGGCTAATTCGTAAATTAACCGGCGTACGCATGATTTATCACGAGCATGATGCTCCGAACGCCCAGTCGGTTCGATCCCGGTTTATGCGAATGGTGTTGGCCTGTCGCGAAATCCTCGGAAGAGAGGTCGAACTGTGCATTGTTCCACAACACGAGCGCCTAGTAGATTTTCTGAAAGCGACCGGACGAATGCTGCCAACGCTTTGCGTTTGGAATTGCCCGAGGCTCGAAGAGGTAGAATGCGATAATAACTCCAAGCCGGGTAGCGAACTAATCATTTGGTATCACGGCTCAATCAACGGCTCGCGTGTGCCTCCCGAGCTCGTCGTCGCCGCTAGTCGATTTCATGGAGCTGTCAGACTTCGACTTGCCGGCTATGAAACAGCTGGAAGTGCTGGCTACGTGGAAAAACTGATAAATGTCGCCGCGAAGAATGGGACTCCTGGGATCATCGAATTTCTCGGCTCCATTCCTTACCGCAAGGATCTGTTAAAAGCCGCGTCGAAGGCCGATGTCGCACTATCTTTGATGCCAAAGACGTCAGAAAATATCAACATGCGTCACATGGTTGGTGCTTCCAACAAGCCATTCGATTGTATGGCTTCTGGTTTGCCCTTGCTAGTAAGTGATCTGCCCGAATGGACGTCCACGTTTGTAGAACCCTGCTACGCATTGGCCTGTGATCCCACCGATGTGGACTCGATTGAGACCCAATTACGTTGGTACCTCGATCACCCTGTGGAACGCCGCGAGATGGGTCGACGGTGCGCAGACAAGATCAGACACGGTTGGAACTATGATACGGTGTTCAAGGACGTGTTGACGACTCTAGAGTGTTGCTGACGACGGCCGATTGAACCGGTGTTCTATGGTAGCGATAAATCGATGAATGTTCTTTGTCTTCCGAAGACGAAACTGCTCATCGTGGGCTACAGCGATCCTGGCCAGATGGGCAACTATCTCGGTGCGGCCGCGGAAACTCTAAGACTTAACTATCGAATCATGGATATTCGCCAAGCTGAGACAACAAATAGAGTTCTGCAAAGCTTCTATTGGCGCTTCCGCGGTAAAAGACCGGCACACCTCGACGCATTCGCGACACAAGTGCTAGACACATGCGCGACCATGAAGCCCGACGTGGTACTTACAACAGGCGGTCGCGCGCCGCTCGACGGATCGCATATAGAAAAACTGCATCGGCTTGGTATAAAGGTCATCAATTATTCAACTGACGATCCATGGAACCCCGTTTTACGCGCGCCGTGGTTCATCTCAGCACTTCCCCATTATGACGTTATCTTCACGCCGCGGCGCGCTAATCTAGATGACTTTCGTCGGTGTGGAGTCCGCGCTATACACTATTTGCCATTTGCCTATGACTCGGAGATTCATCGACCTTGGCCAGAAAATGTGCCTCCGGGTGCACCCAGTGACGTACTTTTTGTCGGAGGCTGCGATGCCGATAGGCTTTCCGTAGTGGGTCCGCTGGCCGATGCTGGTCTCAATCTTGCGCTGTTTGGTCGTTATTGGAATCGGCATCAGCAGACGCGCGCTTATTGGCGAGGAGTTGCGCACCAGGACACCATTCGCGCCGCCTCCGCCAGCGCTGCAATTTGTCTTTGTTTGGTTAGGCGAGCAAATCGCGATGATCACGTCATGCGCAGTTTTGAGGCGGCGGCGATTGGTGGCTGTATTCTGGCCGAGGACACGCCGGATCATCGAGAACTTTTCGGTCCGGATGATTATGCTGTTCGCTATTTCAAAGCAATTCCGGACATGCAGCGGCAGGCCAAAATTCTCGTTGGAGATGCCGATGTACGTCGTCGTCTCTCGCTCGCACTGCAGCAGAGAATAGCCCTTCGTCAAGATACATACGCCGACCGTATTATTACGATGTTGCGACTGACTAGCGAGTCCACTTTGACACCATCCTCGATGATGCCGACGGCATGAGTGGCTTCTGTCCGGAAGACGGTGTCCTCGTAGTATCTGACACGCAAGGCCGCATTCTCGGGTGGATGGCGGCAAAGAGCTTTTCAAATCCAATCAAAGAGCCGGCACCATGCTGACGCTTCTTGCGATTTGGCTCGCGGTTTGCATCGCACTGATGTTGATCGGGTATGGGGGTCGACTGCATAGTGCGGGAATGCCCTTAGCATATTTTCTGGGGCTATCTCTCATCCATACCCCGGGTGCTGCGGTCTATATCGACTTCCCAAAATGGGATGAGTTGGCTGTTCGAACGGAAGCTGGCTTTGCGGAGACTGTAGTGGGAATGGTGGCGTTTCTGGTTGGGGTGATGATCGCCAGATCCGCAACTAAGAGTGTGAGTCAATTACCAAAAACTTGGCACCCGAGCCAACTCGCAACGTTGGATCGATTGGCGTTGCTGTATCTTTTCGGTGGAATATGTTACTTCGGGCTTGGATCGTTTGTCACAATCCCTTCGGCAGGTGCGGCTATTGCTGCGCTTAGTTCTTTGTTGGTCGTTGGCAGTTCCCTTCGTCTGTGGGTAGCACGTCAGGAAAAAAATTCCACCAAACTCTGGTTCTCAATTTCCCTTCTCCCTCTATTACCTTTGATCACTGTAATAAGAGGTGGTTTTATCGGTTTCGGAACGTACTGGCTATTGTCCATTGTCAGTTTCTCCTATGCACAATCGAAGCAGCGTCTAGGCTATTTTCTCATTGCTCCTGCTTTTGTTTTCGTCGGGCTTTCCGTCTTCGTAAATTATATGGCGGCGCGGACCGCATATAGGGAGGCAGCTTGGTTTCAGCAGGTCTCAATCGAAGAACGTTTTGACCACGTTCTGGATATTTTTCGAAACTTTGAATGGTATGACAGCGAGAATTCAAAGCAGCGTGAGGTAATTGACGGGAGACTCAATCAAAACCTGCTCGTTGGCGCAGCTTCCGAGCGGTTGAATTTGGGAACTGTAAATTACGCGAATGGTTCAACCCTTGTCACCATGGCAATTGGTCTGATTCCACGAGCATTGTGGCCTGACAAACCCCAGGTTGGGGGTGGTGGAACAGTCGTCGAGGATTTTACGGGTATACGATTTGCGAATGGCACTAGTGTCGGCGCCGGACAAGTATTGGAATTCTATATCAATTTCGGCACATGGGGGGTCATAGGTGGGTTCTTGCTATACGGGTGGCTGATCGGTTCTATGGACCTGAAAATCATGGAAAGCCTCGAACGCGGTGATCAAAGAGGATTTCTTCTTTGGTTCACGGTATGCTTAGCTTTGCTGCAGCCGGGAGGAAATCTGCTCGAAGTCGTTGTGTCCGCGGCTGGGTCGGCCATTACCTCAATAGCTCTTGGTTATTTCGTGAACCGACGCTTTGACGTCAATTCGGTACCTAGCGCCACTAATTCCCATTCGACGGTGACTTAGTTGAGCGAAGGCTCTCCATCAACTGCGAATTACCTGTCGGACAGACTAACAATAAGCATTGCAGACAATGTTCTTTGGCCATGGGACCTTCAGTGAACTCCCATTTTTCTCCGCAATCGAAACGTCACGCCGACGCGTATGCAAACGAGCCTAGAATCACAGTAGGTATAGCTGCATCAGGGAGGTTTCACCTACTTGATCTCGCCCGTGAGCTCGATGCGTTGGGGGTTGATATTCATTTCTACTCATATGTTTCTCGCAGTCGAGCGGCGTCATTCGGACTACCCCGACGATGTCATGTCGCGCTCTTGCCATACCTATTTCCATTAGTCGCTTTGGAGCGTCTTCTACCGCGATTCTTCCCACACACGGTCGAGCGCTTAATGTGTTGGATGCTAGATCTTTTGGTGATTATTAGGATGCGGAGATGCAACATATTTATCTGTATGTCGGGCATGTATTTGCTTGCGGCCCGCTTCGCCAGATGGAGATACGGGGCTCTGATTCATTTACATCGATCGAGCAGACACATTCTTTCGCAACAGAAAATATTAGAAGGTCTGCCCAATGCGCGGCAGGCGAGCGACTTCATGGTTCGGCGAGAACTAAAAGGCTACGCCGTCGCTGATCACATAATAGTGCCGTCAATCCATGTCTCCGAGAGCTTTATCCGGTGGCCAGAGTACGTCAGTAAGTTGTTCCTGAATCCCTTAGGTGTCGATATCGAGCAGTTTCCACGGCAAAAGAAGACACAGCCTTCAGAGCAGCCCACCGTACTTTTTGTTGGACAGTGGTCGTACCGGAAGGGTGTTGACGTCCTTGTTGGGGCCATCAGGGCGATGGTGGGAGTTCGATTGATCCATGTTGGACCGTTGGCTGACGCCCCTTTCCCAATCGACACTCAATTTGTTCATTATGATCATGTCTCGCAAAAGAAGCTCCCCGAATTCTACGGATTGGCAGACGTACTTGCGCTCCCGTCCCGTGAAGACGGCTTTGGGGTGGTGCTCGCTCAGGCCCTTTCGAGCGGCCTTCAAGTCGTTTGCACTGATCGAACCGGGGGACCCGATCTTGCGAAATTGCCGGGATTTTCGCGGCTGATTCATGTCGTTCCAACCGATGATCCCAACGGTCTGCATCGCGCACTTGCGCGGGCGCTCAGCGACGCGCTTACAGTGCCGCCGATTACTGAATTTGAACGGCAATCGCTCTCTTGGCGCTGCTATGCCGAACGTGATTTAGCTTTCATGAAGGTATGCCTTCAAATGCGCCAGTAAGATCCCGGATCATACGCGTCGGCGGAGAAGAGACTGGAGAGATTTGGCGATCATAAGAAGCGGATGGCGTCTGCTAAGCCAAAGACGGGCCATGTATGAGATCAATCCGAAATCGCTCGAAGTCACTTTATGCAGGAAGTTGCAAGCGAACTTTTTGTCCTCGATTCAATCCAACTAAATGCCAGATCACAGTCAAGGTGGGCGGGCGGCGGGTGTCAAAATCCAAAAAACCGTCAAGCTACGTAACGTATTGCTTTTTTCTTAGGTCGATAATCTCATGCAGGCGTGGCCGTGACAAACTCTCCTAAAAACCATCAAATCGATCTTCCGCGAAAGACACAAAGAATCGATGTATTGGACGGATGGAGGACGTTTAGTGTTTCACTAGTCGTCTTCTCTCATATAATGATTTGGTCAAGTCTGAGCATAGAGAGTTACCCAAGTGTAGAGGCGCGTCAGATCTTTACTCCCCTATTTGAGGGACTCGGATATGTTGGGGTTGAGATTTTTTTTGTTATTAGTGGTTTCGTAATTTGCCGCGGCCTGCTGAGCGAAACGGAAACATTCCATCGTATTTCCTTAAGCGCATTTTACGTCAGAAGATCATTCCGAATATTGCCCCCATTACTGTTGTACGTCACCGTCATATTCTTATTGTCGCGGTTCCGTATAATTGACGGTGAAGCGCAATCGATAGTGCGAGCCTTGACCTTCACATGCAACATTCCATCGCGCTCTTGTGGGGGTTGGTGGGGCGCTCACACATGGAGCTTGTCCGTCGAAGAGCAGTTTTATTTAATAATTCCTTTGGTAATTTCCGTGCTTTCGACGTATCGGGTGGTGGCTCTGACGAGCATGCTGGTATTATTCGCCTTCCTCCTATTGATACTCGACTGGGCTGGTCAATCTAGCGTCGTTCTGTTCATCAGCAATTTCTTTGCAATTGGCGTCGGTGTGGTGTGTGCGCTCAACGAGCGGCGCGTTCGTGAATTGGCGAGCTCGGGGCCGCAATGGGTATTTTACGGGGCTATAGTTGGAATAATTATATTGGCGCGTCTACACAATACTAGGTACTGGACGATTACCACCGTCGCTCTTGCGCTATTGATTGCGTACTCACTTTTTGCATCCATGAGCAATTCATCCGCGGTTGCGAAATTGTTCAATACTGGGCCGGTGCGGGCAGTCGGAAGAGCATCTTATTCATTATATTTGTGGCAGCAGCTCGCAACGACGGCATTTCCTGCGGCGGGAATCGAGTTCTATGCATTATCAATTAGCGGCTGTGTTCTGTTTGTATTGGTGTTGTACGCGTGGATGGAACAACCACTTATTGGCTTGGGAGCGAAAATATCGCGCAGACTGCAGACTGCGGGCCCGAGCCCAATATTGGCTCCGGCATTTCATTGGGTTCGACCGCCCGCAAGCAATTGTCGTGATCCTGATACCGAACCAGATCAGCGCCTAACTAAGATACCTTCCCCCAATGACCTCTAGGCAGTACGGCGGGGTATTTTCGAAGTTTGAGTCACGCCGGACGGCGCGCGTCGCGAAAGCTATTGGAGCCGTCCACCGTTCAACACTGTTAGATGGTGCGGTGTCAAACGGAGGGTCATCTTTGACTCGACAAATCAATATGCCATCGGAGACTCTAGGCCGATCTTCGCACCGATATCTTAGGTCGTCTCAGGAGTCGGCAGATTGATCGAGGACTTAGCCAGACAGGCAGACGCACATCGGACTTGTGAGACTGATGTAGTAATAGTCGGTGCCGGAATAGCAGGGTTGATTCTTGCGACTCGGCTGCGGCGCAAGAACGTCCGTGTGGCTATTTTAGAAAGTGGTGGTAGGGAGCAATCGGCAGATATACATCCACTCAATCGAACGGTGCAGCTTGGAGACGCCTACTCTGGTGCCTCACACGGTCGCTTTCGCTGTCTCGGTGGAACCTCGACACGATGGGGTGGTGCGTTGATCCCATTCATTGAACATGATTTGGCGGCCCGCCACTATCTTGGACTCTCGGGCTTTCCTGTAGGCGGAGCTGTCCTTCGACCCTATTTAGCCGAGGCAGAGAAGCTCTTTGGAGTTGACGAGGGATCTTACGACGAGGATTTTGTGCGCCAGATTGGTGCCACAGCATTTGTGCCCACCAACGATAGAGACGTCACTGTCAGATTTGCGAAGTGGCCGCCCTTCAAAAAGCGAAACGTAGCAGCACTCTTGAGCTCATCGATCGAACGAGATCGAGATCTTGAGATATGGCTCAATTCGACCGCCACCAAATTCGATGTGAGCACAGAGAATGGTCGAATTATTTCCGTTACCGGATGCAGTGAAGGAAAACGATCAATCACAATTGCCGCGAAGCACGTTGTCATCTGCGCGGGCGCGATTGAGTCGACAAGACTATTGCTATTGCTCGATCGCCAGCAGGATAAGCAAATATTTGCCGATTGTAATGCGTTGGGTCGGTTCTTTAACGACCATATTTCAATGGCCGTCGCCAATATAAAAGCAAAGCAAGTTGTCAGGCTCAACCGCATGGCCGGCTTCCGCTTTATTGGCTCGGCTATGCGCAGCCTTCGTTTCGAACTGTCGGCAGCTGTGCAAGAGCAAGCATGTATAGGAAGCGCCTTTGGACATATCAGCTTCAGAACGGATAAGGAAACAGGATTTGATGCCCTACGAAAGTTCTTGAGATCACAGCAGCGTAGTAAGACTATTCCTCTGAGTCCGCTTGTGGCTGCGCTTCGGGATGTCCCTTACTTAGCCAAGATGGCGTTCTGGCGTATCATATATAGCCAGCTGTTGTGGCCGGCACCGGCTAAATACGAATTGCACGTTGTGGCCGAACAGTTGCCACGTGCAAGCAATTACATTGCGTTGGCATCAGAGAACGACTGTTTTGGGCTGCCTCTTGCAGCAGTTCGATGGCAAATCGAAGCACAGGACTTGAGGACATTTGCGATATTTAAGCGGCATTTTGACGGGTTTTGGAATAGGCGCGGCCTGCGCGACGTTGGGGAGCTTGATTGGACACCGAGTACCGATAGCTCGATGGGTCACACGGCACAGACGGATGTCTATCATCCTGGGGGGTCCACTCGCATGGGAACCGATCGGCATGATGCGGTCCTAGACGCCAATCTTCGTTGCTTTGCTATCCCAAATCTTTGGATTGCGAGCACGTCGGCATTCCCAAGCGGCGGCGGCGAGAATCCCACGTTGATGCTGATATTATTTACCATGAGGCTTGCGGATCACCTCAGCAGTAAGCTCAACGCTGGGTAAGGCTATCGGCGCCGCTAGTGTTCAAATACACTTGAATCAGTTCGTATATATATAAAATATCGATTGTAGCCAGGAAAGCTGATCGATGGCCGTTCGGATTCTTCGAAGGCAGTTGTTTCTCGCAGTTAGCGGAATTGCGATCGGGCTGTTTGCTTTGTGGGTCGCGATTCGTGGGCTCAATTGGAATGATATGCAGACCTTGATTGAGCGTGCGGACCTAAGAGTTATGGTCCTTGCAGCATTCCTGTATGGGGCATCAATCCTTTTGAGAGCTATTCGTTGGCGCATCCTGCTTCTCGAGATTAAGCCGGTTCTCTACTCCTTGGTTGCCGAAGCCACAACCGTGGGATTTGCCGCAAACTATATTCTCCCAGCGCGCCTGGGAGAGCTGTTTCGTATCGATTATCTAATGCGCCTCACTGGAGTGCCCCGAACGGCGTCGTTAGGCACGCTCGCAATTGAAAGGTTGCTGGATGGGGTCACCGTGCTCGGAGTTATACTTATAGGTTTGATTATTGCTTACGTTAGCGGAACGGAACTTGGTAGCGCCAAACGCATCATTTTCTTTATCGCCATCGCGGGCACTACTTTATTTTCCAGCCTATCGCTATTCGTTGTTCTTGCACCCCATTTAAGCCGCATGGCGGAGGCTTCTGCGTGGCCGCCGGCGAAAATGGTTGCTCGAGTTTTGCACGGCGTGAGGGCGCTAAATAATAGAACATTCATATCGGTCAGCATCCTTACCATCGCCGTCTGGGCGGCCGAAGCCTTAGTCTTGTGGTGCGTTCTGTCCGGTTTCCACGTTTGGATGTCCTTTGGAAACCTCCTCATTACAATGGGTTGTGCGACGCTGAGTACCCTTGTGCCCACTGCGCCCGGATTTTTGGGCAGTTATCAGTTGACCTTCGGACTACTATTGTCGACGTTTGGTAGCACCAGCGCGGCCGGTATCGCAACGGCGACTGCTATCCAGATTTTTTGCTATCTACCACTGACTGTTGTGGGTCTCTTCCTCGCCGCCCGCCGATCATTTCACTTGTTTCGAATAGCACAGCCTGATTCCCAGCTCGAGTGACGACCTTCATTTCCGCAAGATGGCTTGGTGCTTGTATGCATATTCACACGTCTCCTCGAACATCAACGATCTCCAAAGTGGAAGCTTAGAGCGATCACCACTATGCTCGACCAAATCACTCCATTGCTAATCACGTTCGATGAGGCCCCAAATATTGGTCGAGTGCTGGAGAAGTTGACCTGGGCGCGGCGGATCGTTGTCATTGATAGCGGCAGCACGGATGGCACGCTAAACATCCTTAAGGGTTATCCTCAAGTCAGTGTAATTAATCGTCCATTTATCGAGTTTGCGGGTCAATGCAATTTTGGACTTACTCAAGTATCAACCTTGTGGGTCCTGTCGCTTGATGCAGATTACGAACTAAGCGACGACTTGATTGCGGAGCTGCGTACCCTCAGCCCTGGGAGCAAAACTGCGGGCTATCGCGCTCGTTTCGTCTATCGGATATTCGGGCGACCCCTGCGGGCAACACTCTATCCGCCCCGAACTGTACTTTATCGGAAAGACCTCGCTCGATATTCCAATGAAGGTCATGGCCACCGGGTGACTGTGAACGGTGAGGTCACCGAGCTTAAGAACGTTATTTATCACGACGATCGAAAGCCGCTGGCACGGTGGATTTCGTCACAACAACGCTACGCACGAGAGGAAGCCAGCTATTTGCTCGAGAGCTCCGGAGCCAAACTGTCGAGGATCGACAAGATTCGAGCGATCGGATGGCCAGCGCCTATCCTGGTGTTGTTTTACACGCTATTTGCAAAGGGATGCATATTTGATGGCTGGCCCGGATGGCACTATGCATTGCAACGGCTAATTTTCGAAGTCCTAACGGCTATCGAAGTTGTTGATCGTCGTTTGCGTGCAGGACAGCCAGATTAATAGGCAAATGGAGATTATCGTGACGGGAGATTGGTCCAGCACTTATCGAACGCTAGCGGTACAACGGGAAGCGCATAAATGATCATTCTCGGACTTAACGCGTTCCACGCCGATTCATCCGCAGCAATTGTGCGGAACGGCACGCTCGTCGCCGCGGCCGAGGAGGAGCGTTTTCGTCGAATTAAGCACTGGGCGGGGTTCCCCTCGCTGGCGATCGCTTATTGCCTGCGCGAAGCGGGGTTGACGCTGGCGGATGTCGATCACGTTGCCGTAAATCAAGATAGTCGAGCAAATATCTTCAGGAAGATACGTTATGTATTGACCAATGCTGCGACGATGGGTCTTGTGTTCGAGCGCGTCAGGAATCGGTCGGAACGGGCAAAGATTCCTCAATTATTGGAGAAATCATTTCCGAATCAAATTTTTCGTGGGCAATTCCATAACGTTGAGCATCATTTGGCGCATCTATCTTCGGCCTTCCATGTATGTCCATTTGACCAAGCCGTCGTAGTTTCCGTTGACGGCTTCGGTGATTTCTCGAGCGCCGCCTGGGGAACCGGACAAGGCACTGATATCAATATCGAGGGGCGGGTGTTCTTTCCGCACTCGCTGGGGATCTTTTACCAAGCTCTGACGCAATATCTCGGCTTTCCCCATTATGGCGACGAGTACAAAGTAATGGGTTTGGCGCCCTATGGCTCGCCTTCGAAGCACGAGGAGATGCGCAGGATTGTGAAATTACGGCCTGGCGGCAAGTTCGCCCTCGATCTCGCGTACTTTACTCACCATCGGGAGCGCATCGCATATCAATGGGCGGACGGGATCCCCGAATTTACTGACTTGTTCTCTCCTGCGCTTGAGCAGCTTCTCGGCCCGAGGCGACAACCTTCGGACCAATTAGAGGATCGTCATCGGGATATTGCTCGCTCTGTGCAAGCGATGTACGAGGAGGCATTCTTTCACCTCATTAATGAGCTACAGCAGAAGAGCGGACTGACTGACATTGCGCTCTCCGGGGGCTGCGCGATGAACTCCGTTGCGAATGGCAAGATTCGACGCCTTACAAACTTTCGATGCGTTTATGTGCAGGCTGCAGCGGGCGATGCAGGCGGCGCCATAGGCGCCGCCTGTACTGTTTGGCACCAAAAGGGCGGGGCTCGGTCCTTCGTCATGGATCACGCCTATTGGGGCCCTGCGTTCGAACGCCAGGAATTGCTGGCACTTATTGAAGCGGAACGGGCTCGGATTAGCCAAGAAAATTGCGTCATTGCGGATATCACCAATGAAGACGAACTCTGTCGGCGTGTTGCCGCGGCCATCGCCGAAGGTAAAGTTGTTGGATGGTTCCAAGGACGAATGGAATGGGGCCCACGAGCGCTCGGCAACCGTTCAATCCTATGCGATCCAAGACGCGCCGATATGAAGGCGCTGTTGAACGCGAAAATAAAGCGTCGAGAATCATTTCGTCCGTTTGCGCCTTCTGTCCTCGAAGAGCAAGTGTCAAGCTGGTTCGAAGAGGACGATGCCGTCCCATTCATGATGCAGGTTTTTCAGATTCGACAGGAACAGCGCCAAAAGATTCCCGCCGTTACACATGTTGATGGATCGGGCAGGTTGCAGACAGTAAGCCGTCACACTAACCCTCTCTACCATAAACTCATCAAGACGTTTGGTGCGATGACCGCCGTGCCTATGGTGTTAAACACTTCTTTCAATGAGAATGAACCCGTCGTGTGTCAACCGAAAGAGGCGCTCGATTGCTTCCTTCGAACGAACATGGATATGCTGGTGTTAGGCGACACAATAATAGAGCGCTGATGGTGCAGAATATGGCTCATCTGCGTAACGGATTAACATGTTAACCACTGAGAATGTTCCCGCTGTCTTGAGTGGGTTTGACGTGCCGCTTCGGCATGATCTTATCTTGTCTGTTGTGATCCCCGTATACAATGAACGCGATACGCTGCCCCGAATTCTCCGGGCCGTCATGCTCGCTGTTCCCGAGGTTAGGAAAGAGATTATCGTCGTTGATGACGGCTCAAAAGATGGTACTCGTGAGTGGCTAGCTGAGGTATTTCCATCCAGTGAAATCTTAATCAAAGCAGTGAGTCGTTCGGCAGGAGGGCTAATCGAATTCCATACCTCAGAAGAGGAGCCTGCCAAGCCGGCTACGACGCGAGAGACCTTAGTTCATCCCATTGCGATAAAGCCTGTCCTTCAGGAAAAGAATGGCGGAAAGGGTCGCGCGCTTCGTACTGGATTCCGGATGGCAACAGGGGACGTGATCGTGATTCAGGACGCCGACCTAGAATACGATCCGTCTGACTGGACGCTCATGATACGATTGATGGAATTGGGTGTTGCGGACGTGGTCTACGGCTCGCGATTCTATGGAAGGCCACATCGCTCCCTGTATATGTATCATATGCTAGGCAATAAGATCATCACCTATCTATTTAATCTTCTATTCGATCAGACGCTGACTGATATTGAGACCTGCTACAAGATGTTTCGCCGATTGGTCTTGGAGGGCGTGGATCTCATTAGCGACGACTTCGGAATTGAGGTTGAACTCAGCGCTCGTCTTGCCGGCAGCAAAAAATGGCGCGTCTACGAGACAGGTATAACCTACTACGGACGAACTTATCTCGAAGGAAAGAAAATTGGTTGGCGTGATGGCCTAAAAGCCTTGTGGTACGTCATCAAGTTTCGCCTCTCTAAATGATATATCTGTAAGAAGTGGCTTCAGCGGTTTTTGCGGCTGAGATTTTGAATTGGCCTGCGCACTGACTCCTTTCGACACTTCAAGGACTGATTGCAAATCTGTACGTAGCAGGCGTCCTGGATACTGGTAGGCGTTGAGCTTTGGTGGAACTGCCATGCTAGACTCGTCGGTAATTATCTGTTCCCACAATCCGCGTCGAAGATACCTGGAGCGGGTCCTGGACTCCGTTCGGGCGCAAACATATCCAAAGGATAAATGGGAACTTATATTGGTCGATAATGCATCCTCGGAGCCAATCGCAAAAGGATGTGATCTTTCCTGGCACCCCCGCGGCCGACACGTTTTTGAGTCCGAACTCGGGCTCGCTTCGGCTCGTCATTGCGGCATACGCGAATCGGCAGGGCGCCTCCTGATATTTGTCGATGATGATAATGTCTTGGCGTCCGACTACGTTGCGCAAGCTATGCTCATCGCCGATGAACGCCAATTTCTGGGGGCCTGGGGGAGTGGGTCAATCGATGCTGAATTTGAAGTCGAACCCGCCAGTCATTTGCATTCACTGCTGCCGTGGCTTGCCGTTCGTCACGTCGATCGACCCGTATGGAGCAACGTCAAATCATGTACTGACGCTACCCCATTTGGGGCCGGCCTTTGCGTGAGACGACAGGTAGCCGAAGCTTACGTCGATTATTGCAGAACCACCTCTATCCCTATCACGGGTCGCAAAGGCGCTTCGCTCGGCGCGCATGAAGACTTCGAAATCTGCTATTTAGCCTGCGAAGCGGGTCTAGGGATGGGCGTCTTTCCCGAACTCAAAATATTGCACCTTATCACCAAAGAGCGCGTAACCGACGAGCATTTCGTGAGGCTCGTAGAAGGCGTCACACTGTCACAATACATTCTTGCTAATAAGTGGACTGGGGCAATACCAAAATCGCCATTTGCGCTACGGGGCGCTGCCGCGTTCGTATTAAACATGTTCACGCGACGCGGCTTTGATCGTCGAATCTATTTCGCGGAGCTTCGAGCGTTAATCGGCGCTAGACGCCTGCTGGCTGAGCAAAACGCCAGTACGACAGCTCGCTCTAAGCCAAAGCAAATTAGCGAGTCGGTGAATTGATTGATCCAATGGCATACGAGGACATTCCCAGCATGCGCGGAAATGCAGCGAGATGCACGAGGCGGACGGCCAAAAGTCAGTTGGATGCTGACGGAGTGGCGACCATAAAATCGTATGGCACCATGAGCGCCATGGTGACGGTAGAACCGCTCAATTTTTAGCTAGATTTGCCACCCACACCTGTACGCGGTCGGCTGGAAATGAGAGCGCTAGGGACCAGTCGTCGGCTTGTGGGAACCGAGCCTTGATGCGACTCACCGCTTCGTCATAGTCTGGTTGAGAATAGGGATCGGGAGCAATCAAGACGACGCGAACAGGCCGGCTCGAGCGAAATGGCGTCGAGGCAAAATAGTCTGCTCCGCTACGTCCGTGGGTCTGCATCAACGGCTCCCAAAAATTCGTGAGTGGGAGGAGCCGCCCGGGAAGTTCCAGCCACGTTTCCTGACCCAGCCAGTAGGTAGCCGGAACGACCACATCGTCCTGGTGAATAATGTCCCGAATGGCGGTGGCCACCGCAGCTGGATTTGTTTGTGAAAAGGTCGCTACATAGAGTCCCGTCGGTGGGCAAGCTCCCGAGCGTGGGACGCGAAGAGCAGTTTTGATAGACGCGGAAGGGATGAAAGCTGCGAGCACGCAACAGTAGGCTGTCAATCCGATGAGTGCAGTCCGCGAGACTTTCTCCAGACGCCCTTCGGCAGAGGCAGTTCGAGTAAGCAGCGCAATCAATAGTAGCTGCAGGAATATCCAATATGGTGAAGCGTGGCGACCGGCATCAAGAATAAAGTCGTAGTTGGAATGACTCGTGAGATACACGAGCCCCGCGATCGGAACCACAACCAGAAGGCTCGCCAGGAAAGCAAACTCGAACGAGATTTCCCTAAACGTTGCTCTGATCGTGAGGAGCAATAATGCCAGACCTGGCAGATAAATCAGCCAATCACTGAGTATTCCATGGCCGCCGTGAAATATCCGTTCGGCTCCTGGACCAATCGGAAGCATGACGGTGCTTAAAGCCTTGAATGCAGAATTCGTCAGATTAGCGTACTTGGCGCCGAGTGACATGTGGCTCGCAATAATGTCGCCACCCAACAATCGATTTATTGCCCAAAGGGTGACTATGGGAGTGAAAAAAACCACGAGGCTGACAATAATGTACTGAAGAGTGCGACGCGGCGAATAGTTGCGGCCCACGGCAAGTGCCAAAAAGGCCCAGAGCCCCGCGGTACCAAATAATGTCGAGAATTTAAGCCAGTACAGCGATCCCAGCAAAAAGCATACAGTCCACGGCGGCAAGAATGATTGCCGCGAACCAGGCTGGCCCATCCCTCGAACAGTATGTATGGATAAAGCAAAAAGCCAAGGCATTATCGAAAAAACTAAAACGTCGCCCTCCGTAAAGGATGAAAACATTGAGCTCTGAAAGACATAAAAGAGCGGTGGAAACGGCGCCAGCACCACCGCGATACGACTTTCGAAGATCATAGCGGACACGAGTGCCCAACCAATACCGCCGGCGAGTGCAGCACCAAGCATCAACAGTCGACCTGCGGCGCTCACGGATAGGCCAAGCTTAAATAGAATAATAAACGCGGTAGCAATTCCGGGTGGCCACCAATAGATCCATGTCTCTGAGTTATTCGCGAGATCCTGAGAATCGACCAGCGTGATCCGATTGAAATCCGCGGCACCAGCAACGTATTGCTGCGCAATCTTGGCGGCATATGCAGTGTCACCCTCGATACGAAATGGAATGGTCCAGAAAGCAGTAAATACAATCGAAATCAGCAGAACGTTGAGAAATGCGACAATGTAGAAACGTCTTTGGAAGCTAAGAATAGGCTGCGGCATGTCATTTGCCTCTACTCAAGTGTTTCCGCATTTAGTCTGATTCGCGTGCTGCAAAGATACTCACGTTTCGTCCAAGCCTATACCATGTGCAAAAAGTTGTTCATTAACACTGTATCCTGCGGTTACCGTCGAGTCTTAGGCGAGCCAGTAAATGCGAAAGGCAGAGTTTTATGGCATTAGGAAAGCAAGCGCTTAAAGAGTGTCTTTCGAGAATCTGGCCACAAGATCTCGTTTCTCAGTCGTTTTTCGAGACAAGAGCAACCATCACGCATTTCAGATCGTGGCTTTGGGATCGCGCAAAATTTCGAGGTAAGAAAAATCTCAAGCTCAATATTGGATGCGGAGCCAATGTTGCGGTGGGATGGGTCAATATAGACCTGAGCGGTCCGCCCGAAGTATTTCGGTGGGATTGTCGGCGCGGAATGCCATTCGACGATGAATCGGTTGATTCAATTTTTGCAGAGCATGTGTTCGAGCACCTTGATGCTGTGACCGGGTTGCAATTTTTGACTGAGTGCAAACGCTGTTTGCAGTCTGGGGGTATCGTCCGAATAATCGTTCCGGATGTGGGAAGGTATCTAAGCCTCTATCAAGGTGATTGGAGTGCATTCGTGCCCGTGCGGCCACTCATCTTGGAAAATGGGAAGTATCGGGATTTTTGGCTGAACCGCACCTATAGGACCAAGATGGAATTTATCAATGAAATATTTCGGCAAGGAACTGAGCATAAATATGCCTACGATGCCGACACCTTGATAATGAGATTCGGCGATGCAGGCTTTTCTCGCGTGGTCCAGCAAAGCTACGGCGTTACTGCGATGGGCGAAAGCCCTTTGGATACACAGGCGCGTAGCGGAGAAAGCCTTTATGTTGAAGGCATCAAATAGGCAAGCAATAAGATAAGCATCGTCGATAGAAGCGTGGGTCTCGGTAAACTACTAAAGGTTCTTGAGGCTACGATCGAAAGAGCCATGATGAAGGCATTGAAAAGTACGATTAAAAACGCAAGCGTTTGGCTGTTTGAATTTGCTCAACTCTTTAATATTTTTATCGTTCCCGTCCATTATTACGTGCCGCTTGCGTCTACGCGGCAGCTAAGAAGAAGTCGGAACCGATGGAACAGGCCGGTCGACTTAGCACAGCTGCCGCTGGATATGGAGAATCAGCGCAGAAACCTTACGAATTGGATTGCGCCATATGAATCGGAGTATCGCGGTAACAAAACATACCTGGATGGTGTCGAAAAACAAGCAGGTCCGGGCTTTGGCTACATCGAAGCTCAAGCTCTGCACGGCTTCATTCGTAAGACCCAGCCGCGTTGCGTTGTTGAGATCGGTTCAGGCATATCAACTTGGTGCATGCTTGCTGCGCTGGAAGCCAATCGGAAGGAAAGTGGCAGGACCTTTGAACTTTCTTGTATCGATCCCAACCCTTCTGAATTCTTAAGCTCACTTCCGGTGCAGCTACACAGCGCGATAGTAGAAGACGTGGATTTAGAGTTTTTCGATCGTTTGGAAGCCGGTGATTTGCTGTCAATCGATTCGTCGCATACCGTTCGTTGTTGCGGTGACGTCGCCAGGATATATATTGAGATTCTGCCCAGGCTGAAGTCAGGAGTATTTGTTCATATCCACGATGTCATGTTTCCATATATGTTTCCGCGTGATGTTGAACAGGTATATACCCAATCGATGGAAACGGCGTTGTTGTTCGCGATCTTGGCTAATAGCACGCGCTTTGAAGTTCTGATTAGTCTCAGCCTACTGCACTACAAGGATCCAATGTTGCTAAAGCGCATTTTCCCCGAATATGACCCTCAACCGAATATCGGCGGTTTGCCGGGCGAGGACGTCAAGCAATTTGGCGAACGACGACATTTTCCATCATCTACGTACTTGGTAGTCAAGTGACACTTACCGCCACCGGACGAAATCTGAGAAGGGCAATCTCGTGGGCGCACTTCCTACCACCAACGCCCGCGTAGACCGCAAGGAAAAGTTTATGTCGACGACAACGTCATTTTCCAAGGCGGTACCGTCTTTCATTCATCTGGATATGGCTCGAGGTCTGGCGGCGCTCGTTGTGCTGATCGGTCATCTAAGGAGCTTTGTTTTTCTCTCCTATGGTGATCTCAAAAGCCATACTCCGATCGACATAGTCGTTTGGGCCATCACCGGCTTTGGCCATCAAGCCGTAATGCTCTTTTTCGTTTTGAGTGGCTTCTTTATCACCCGGTCAATTCTTGTTGACGACAGCACGAAAGGATTTACCTGGCCGATCTATCTTATCAAACGTCTGACGCGGCTGTGGATTGTGCTACTTCCATGCCTCGTGCTTACGCTTCTGTGTGATCGAATAGGGATGTCTCTATCTGGTATGCAGTTTTATGATGGACAGCTTTATGGGATGTACAACTCGGGACCGAACTCGGAGACGGGAGGAATTCATCTGGATTTCTCTACGTTCTTTGGCAATTTGTTTTTCCTTCAGACGATCATTGCGCCGATATTCGGCTCCAATGGGCCGCTGTGGAGCCTTGCAAATGAATTCTGGTATTATTTGATGTTCCCTTTGTTGTATATCGCTGTGACTCGACGATGGAATTGGTGGTTAATCGCGGTGAATCTTGCCCTATTTGTAGTGACTTGTCTGTTCGTCGGGCGATACATGGCGTCGTCCGGCCTCATTTGGGGTGCAGGGGCCCTTTCGTACATCATTTACGACCGCGGCTGGTTTGCTAAGGCTCTCGGAACGTACACCGCGTTGGGAACTTCGATGACGCTTCTATTGTTCTCTCTCGCCGTCAGCAAAAGCAATTACGGAACTGATTTCGCAAAGGACTTTTTCATCGGCCTGGCCGCGGCGAGCTTGGTATTGGTTTTGGCTCGATATGAAGGGGATAGTGCAGCCTATCATAAATCGGCTCGTACGCTCGCAAACTGCTCATATACGATGTACTTGGTCCACTTTCCATTTATGGCCTTGCTAGTGAACGTAATTCTTCACAATAATAAGTTTGAGGCGTCCTTCCTCGGCTACTCGGTATTCATGGGTCTTGGTTTGGTTACTCTAATCTATTGCTACATGATTTATTGGCTGTTCGAGAGACATACCGGCAAGATTCGGCGCTATTGCCTGAGCAAATATAAGCAGGCCACCAGCGGCGCGCTAAGGGCATAATGCAAACTGCGTAGAATCGGAATGCGGCCCAACTTGCACGGCGCAATTGTGACCGCTTACGCTATTCAGAGTGTTTGCCAATGCCCGACTAGCGTCGCGACAATGAAACAAAATTCTAAATGCTAACTGTGGCGTCACAAAGCTTCCTTGGATCTCAGGGCGGTATTGCGCGCGTGTGCGAACTCACAGCACGCGTTGCTGTGGAGGCTGGGTATCCGTTGTCGCTCCTGTCCGTTGAGAATGAGGGTGGCAGATATCAACAGTGCAAGTCGTGGAGAGGATGCGGCGGCTCTCGTGGAAGATTCGTCATTGCGTGTGGGCAGGCGGCGCTGCGAGGCAGTCACATGCTATATGACCAGCTTGGCACCGCACGAGCCCATATTTGGCCATCCAGGCTCGCCCGGCGGTGCGGGGTCTGGCTCCATGGCATCGAGGTATGGGATCAACTGCGGCCGGATCGCCTTCGCGCCGCGCACCGCGCAAGTTTCATGCTCGCGAATACAAATTTTACGCGCCAGCGAGCGATAGAACATGATAAAATATTTGCGTCTGCTCGTGTGTGTTGGCTTGCCACATCAGAAGATGACCCTCCAGACGAGTCGGGAAGTCTTACCGGGCCGCCGATTGTTCTAATCCTCGGTCGACTTGATGATGCGGCTTACAAGGGGCACAAGGAACTAATCGAGGTGTGGCCCACCGTTGTCAGCGCCGTCCCCGGTGCCAGGCTGGTTATCGGCGGAACCGGGCCTTCCCTTTACCGACACCGCTCTTTGGCAGCAGGCAGCGCGGCGGCGGAATATATCGATTTCCTTGGTTTTGTGGAAGAATCTGCGTTGCCCGAGCTCTGGAGGCGCGCGGTTGTATTTGCGATGCCCAGCCGCGGCGAAGGCTTTGGCCTCGCTTACATCGAGGCAATGCGCTGGCGGATCCCAGTTATCGGTTCGGTACACGATGCCGCCCCGGAGGTGAACATTCACAACGAGACCGGCCTTAATGTCGATCTCACGCGCGCAAACGAACTCAGCGATTCGATTATTGAGCTCTTACGCGATCGAGACTTAGCGCGGCGTATGGGGTCGGCAGGGCAGGAACGCTGGCGTAAACATTTCTGTTATAGCTCGTTTCGAACGCGGTTTGCTGCCGAACTAGAATACTTTGTTAAACAATGATCAAGCGCGCACGGCCTTTGTCTTACAATCTGGCCGATCGTTTATAAGGTCTTGCCAGAGGAACTGCAGTGAAGATACTCAATGTGATCGGGTCTGTGGATCGGAGGGGAGGGGGAACTACAGACCATGTTTTTTCATGCTCGCAGTTGTGGGCTCGAGACGGCCATGAATGCCACATTTTAAGCCTCGATCCACCGAACGCACCTTGCGTGAGCCAATCACCCGTTACTATCTTCGCTCTCGGTAACCAGGGGCAGTTCTACAGTTTTTTACAACGACTTATTCCGCCGTTGCGGTACGGGTTTACGCGCAACCTTAAAAAATGGCTCCGAGCAAATGCCGAGAGCTACGATGCTATCATACTAAATGGACTTTGGAATTATACCTCTTATGGAACGTGGTTCGCGATTCGAAAACTGCGGGTGCCATACTACGTCTGCCCACACGGCATGCTCGATCCGTGGCTAAAGGAGGCGCGGCCGATCAGTCATTTGTTCAGAACAATCTTTTGGAACTTGTTCGAGCGTAAGGTCCTTCGTGACACAAACGGGATATTCTTTGCCTGCGAGGAGGAGAGGCGATTGGCCGGTCTAGGTTTCCTGTCGGACATGCGGCGCGGATATGTCGTTGCCTATGGAGCCCAGGATATAGCGGGCGATCCAAAATTACAAAAAGCGGCCTTTCTTGCGAGGTTCCCTCAAGTTCTGGACCGCAAGCTCATTTTATTTCTAAGTCGTATCCACCAAAAGAAAGGATTGGATTTGCTAATCCGGGCATTTGCGCGCCAAGCCCACATGTTCACCGATTTTGATCTGCTGATTGTCGGCCCAGACGATGTTGGGCTCACTCCGGCCCTGAAGAAAATTGCAGCCGAACTTAGCATCGCGGACAGAGTACACTGGATCGGCATGCTGAGCGGAGACGAAAAGTGGGGCGCGTTTCGGGTGGCCGAGTTCTTTGTCTTGCCTTCACACCAAGAGAATTTTGGCATCGCGGTAGCAGAAGCTATGGCGCTATCTGTTCCAGTCCTGATAACTAACAAGGTCAACATCTGGCGTGAAGTCAAATCGGGCGGTGCCGGTCGGATAACGACAGATGACAGCGATGGGATAGCCGACGGCTTGCGGTACATGTGCAGCTTGTCCAAGTCTGATCGCCAGATCTTTGCTACAAATGCCAGAAACTGCTTCTTGGAACAATTTAATCTAGAGAAAAATGCCACTGCATTTCTAAACTTGATGACGAGTCTCGGCAAAGAAACCAAGAAATGCGGTGCGCGGACATGAGACTAAGACATCGTATTCTGACTTACGCGAATAAAATCGCTCCCGCTGTTCTTCCATTTAAACGAACTTTGCCGACATACTATGAGGGATACTGGTTCTGGCTCGCGAGGCGAGGCTGGACATCTCTCTACCTCGGCTATGAGCCTTATATGGCCGATACCATGAGATCCAATCTGACCCGTGGGGACACGTTCTGGGATATCGGCGCCAACGTCGGCTTATTCAGCCTTCTGGCGGCACGTATCGTGGAACCAACCGGGAACGTCGTTTCGTTCGAGCCGTCGACCGAGGTCTTTCGGCTACTTTGCGAAAATACAGATGACAACAGGCAGATTCGATCTTTGCAATTCGGCATCGGTAACATTGACGGCTCGGCCCTGATGTCAGTTCAAGGGACCACCAGCGCCGGTTCGTTTGTTAAAGAAGTCGTAGCGCTGGCTCGCCATTATCACCCGAATGTTCCGGTACAAGAAGAATCTGTCGAGGTTAGGAAGCTCGACACGCTTTTAAACGATCTCAAACCGTTACCCACACTTGTCAAGATCGATATTGAAGGATTCGAGGTCGAGGCCTTAAAGGGCGCTAGTCTTTTTATTCAGACTGCGCGACCGGTTCTAATTATCGAAGTCCACCCCCTGCAACTGAAGCTCTCTGGAGGCAGCGAGGAGGAATTGCACAAATTACTACGCGAGCATAATTACAGCTTTGAGGTCATCAATCGCAATGAAAATTCTGTTTATTCAATTGTTGCAAAGCCGATAAACGCCCAACGAAAATAGTCGAGGTCGAAAGTTGATTTGTAGCGTGCCAGTCAACCGGCAGACATCGAAATGTTCATGCGCTACTGAAGAACTGGCAGTTGTTCAAATAGGAATGACTGATATGGCAGGCAAGCAGCAGCAATTCCTTTTGGCCGTATTGCAGTCACTGGGATTGGCGGTCGCTTGCAATATTGCGATGGCAACAAACGCCGCAGCGACTGAAGCTCAGCAATCATCTTGCTCGGTCAAGTTATCTGTCGCAGTCCCCCACGGTCAATCCATTGTTGATATTAATGGTCACGCTCGAACCTTCGGCGCGTTACGGTCGGCGGGATCAGGCTGCTACAGCTTGGGAGACAGAACGCCCGCGTCGGAAGCTACCGCGATGATGACAACCGTTAGCAGCAGGGTCTGGGCTCACCCTCCCTCCGGCCAGTGGCGCTCCGACAGTCGAAATACTTTGGTCGGAGCGACAGATCCGACAATATCAACGCCAACTGTTCAAGCACAATGTGCCGATATCACAACGACCGCGCCGAAACCGCCGCTGGCGACGAATGCGCGAGGCGATGAATTTGTGGGTCCGTTTGCCAGCTGGGCGGATCTGAAGAGAGACTATGGTGCGAAGGGCGACGGCAAAGCCGACGATACGGACGCTATCCAATCAGCGCTGAGCGCCTTAAGTACGTCAGCAGGGAAGTCGCCCGTCCTGTATATTCCTGATGGCATTTATCTTATCACGAAGACCGTGACAGTAAGGAGCGCTAAAGGCATTAGTGTAATCGGTGAGGATCCGACCACAACGACCCTAAAATGGGGTGGTGCGCGCGGGGACTCACTTCTTCATATTGATGGTGTTTCCTACAGTCGTTTTGATCGAATTAACTTTGATGGGAGTGGGATTGCCGGCGTCTTAGTGGATCAGTCAGTGACTGACTACAGCCAGGGCCGACAATTCGATACGGGGAATGAGTATGCTGACGACGTTTTTCAAAATGGTGTCATCGGCATCCAAGGCGGACAATTTGGTCTGGGCGCCGCGGAAAGCTCTGTCTTACGTTCTAAATTTTTGAATAATGCATGGGGAATCCTACTGAAGAACTTTAACGCGCTAGATTGGTGGATCTGGTACTCGTATTTTGAGAATAATGGCTCGGCGATTTCCAATATTCCGGGCGCGGGGAATTTTCATGCCTTCAATAACGTGTTTCAAGGTTCGACATTCGCCGACTTAGCTCTTCTCAACACCGGAAATTTCAATTTTCGTGACAACTTTTCCATAGACTCCAACAAATTTCTATATGAGCAATACTATTACACAAACGCCGCGGTCACGAGACTACAAGGCAATACGATCGTTACTCTTCCGGCTAAAGATTACAATGACTGTGGTGGTTGCTCCGTCTATCAGGGAAACATGGGTCCGACCATTATGACGGATAATAAGTTCGTCAGCCCACCCCATGCGAGCGGTGCGGCAGTTGTAATCGCGGGGCAAGACCCAGCCGACTGTATCTCAGTCGGAAACACCTTCACCCAGGAACGTACTGTCCAGTGTGGTAGCTATACAAATGGTAATGGTCGTCAAATCTCACTCGACGACAAAGTCGTTTCGGCCTCAACTGTTAGCAGGACGCCACCGAACCTTCCCGGGGTACTTCCGAGGTACGATAGAAAGGTCTTCGAGGTTGTACCCGGTTCCAACTCAGTTGGAATTCAACAAGCAATCCAGGAAGCTGCGGCGTACTGCGGACAAAGGCCTGTTGTTCACTTGCCGTATGGTACGTATCAATTAAATCAAACCGTAGTCATTCCATCCAATTGTGACATTCAACTGGTGGGTGATGGCGAGCAGACAGCGCTGAATTTCGTCGGTGATGCAACCAAACCGGCCTTGGTTCTCGAGGGCCCCTCACGCGCGATCTTCAGGGATTTCAACTTGAATGCCCGGAGCGCCACCGGCATCGACGTTCACAACGCAGACCAGCCTGGTTCCAGGATATACATGCAGCAAGTCTCGGCACTTCGCGCATCATCGGCGGCCATATTCGTCGACAGCCTAGACTACACGTTAGTTGAGTTGCATGATTTTCAGCTCGCCTATACCGCGACCGCACCTGCGTCTACTGGAGTGGGGCTCAAGGTCGTTGGCGGCCCGCTTGCTCAGCAGGGAAAACCTCAATACGGCCAGACTAATCTATTCGCTGGTTCTAGTGGCGCCAACTATCTCAGCTACCAGGCCAGTCTCGGAGCAAGTCTCATTGTGCGGGACGCCTGGTACGAATCCAACACTGCCACGACTTATGCCCAGATCTCCGATAACAGCAGTGTAACCTTTGAAGGTTCACGCATGGCGACGTCAGGCGGGTCGGGAGGTCTCGCGATTCCGACAAATCTCGACGCGATCCAGGTCAACAATCTGTCGTGCAATGCAACGGTTTTGTCCTCCGCGCTCGATTCCGATGTCAGGGTGAGCGGCGCTAACACCGGAAGCGTTTGGGTACTCGGAAACAATTTTGGTACTGCCTCAAGAAACTTTGTCAGCCCTTCCGATATATCTGGCGCCGCTTTCAATCTTAACCGGTACCACGTTGTCGGCTATGGTTCGAAGCCAGTCCCTGACAAAACTTCGTTTCCGGATCCGAGTTTTATTCGCAGTACGCTCGCGCAGTCTAGAAGCGCGCATCCAAGCGAAATTAAGGACCTTGCTTCGGGAATAACCGACGTACGATTCTATCGAATTACCGTCGAACTTGGAAGGATTGGCATTCACCTCGAAAGATAGAATCTGCAGCTCACGGGTTGCCTCGAGGAGATGCCTATACAGCAAACTCAAGCTGAGCCAAGTGCAGGAAATCGAGCAGGCCAGAAGATGAGCTCGTACAATCAAGAAGGCATTTCAATCCAGATCGATGCACCTAAATCCGAGCGATCGATGGTTGCTTCGTCACCCGTAACGAAACGCCTGGTGTGGATCGATTCTGCAAAGGGCTTTGCAATCATTCTCGTAGTATTCGGGCATGTCCTTGGGGGAACGATGGCGCGAGGTTGGTTGGATGCCGATGGACTCTTCAAATTTATCTACGATTATATCTATCTGTTTCACATGCCGCTATTTTTTATGATCTCCGGGCTATTTTGCATTGAACCAATGCGGATCAATCCGCTAAACGCTCTAATATCGCGAACGGAATCCATTGCATGGCCATACCTGTTCTGGGAGTTTCTTGTTCGCACCGTTGTATTGCCGTTCGCAAGAGCATTCATGAGCAGCCCTCCGCCGGATGTTGGGTGGGCCACTAAGTTTGGACAGGCACTTTCCGGTGATCTCTCATGGTTTTTGTGGACCTTGTATGTCATGCAAGTTCTTTTGATCCCTGTGGCGCGCATTCCGGTATGGATTCTGCTTATCGTTAGCGTTGCTGCTTGTCTAATGCTGCAAGACGCTCATCTTGGCCCGTTTGTCGCATTGATACGGAATATGCCTTTCCTACTCTTTGGAGCGATGTTGCGGCCAATCTTAGATCACCTCAGAGTGTCGAATGCGTGGAGCCCGCTGCTGCTGTGTTTTGTAGCGTTTTTTTTAATGGGCGCCGCGCTCATGCTCGGTTGGACTGTCTGGACGCCCGTGTGGCTTCTGTGCGGCGTCATGGGCTCTCTAGCGTCGATCGGATTAGTACAATATCTGGGTCAGCCAATTGCTAACACGGTCTTAGCGAACCTTGGTGTCGCATCACTGGCGATCTATATTTTACATCCGTACTTTCAGGCAGTAGGAAGGGAGTTCGTGTTGAGAATATTTGGTACCTCACCATTCTGGCAGCTCTTCCTAACAACCATCATTGCAGTGCTTGGACCTTTTCTAGTGTGGTTAATGTCCCAGCGCCTCGGCATGCCTTGGTTATTTCGATTAGATCTTCCAAAGACAAAGGGAGACTTATTGTCAGTTGGTGTCCTTAAAAAGGATAGAACCTGATTAAGTCTTGCAGCGCGCATTGAGGCGGCCGGGACCGCGTCTGTGCGATCGCGCCAGGGCGTTGCCGACTCGGGTGCATCGTGGTCACATCGATTTTAAGAAATCGACGCAACTGGCACTAAAGGTGTTGTGATGGATTCTGTCGTCCGACAACCGGCGGGATTTAACTGGTCAGAGAATGGCTCCGAATCAATTGGAATAGCACCGGTGAAAACGTCTTATCGTTCAGATATTGACGGGTTGCGCGGAATTGCGGTTTTGGCCGTTGTGGGCTTTCACGGTTTTCCCACTCAAGTCAGAGGGGGCTTTGTTGGAGTCGACATCTTTTTTGTTATTTCCGGCTTCTTAATCTCAAGTATTCTCATCGACAGTTTAGAACGCGATGAGTTTAGCTTTATCGATTTCTACGCACGGCGAGTTAGACGCATTTTTCCCGCTTTAGCTGTGGTGCTGATTGCATGCATGGGTTTTGGATGGCTAGTCCTTTTTCCCGATGAATATCAGCAGCTCGGGAAGCATATCGGCGCCGGTGCGGGTTTTGTTGGAAACCTCGTCTCGCTGCACGAAGCCGGATATTTTGACACTAATGCCAGCTTAAAGCCCTTACTGCATCTGTGGTCACTTGGCGTTGAGGAGCAGTTCTACATCGTCTGGCCGATATTGCTTCTGCTATTTTGGCGCTGGCGCCAAGGACCACTTATCATCGCTATCGCGATCCTAATTATTTCCTTTTTGATCAATCTTGTGCTTACAACGACGGACCAGGCCGCCGCTTTTTATCTTCCGATCACCCGGTTCTGGGAGCTTATGCTGGGCTGCATAGTAGCGATCGCGCCCTCAAGACGTATTTCCGCTATTGCTAGGGCAGCTGTTTTCGAGCGGTTCAAGCAGCTGTACTTACGTCATCGCAATGCGGGCAGTGAGATAGCCGCGTCTCTCGGTCTTGTGCTAATCGGCACCGCGATGGCCTTGATCAATGGGAATAGGGCCTTTCCGGGCGCCTGGGCATTATTGCCGACGATTGGGACTGTTTTGTTGATTGCCGCGGGCAAAACGACGTTCATCGGCCAACGGTTGCTCGGCAATCCTGCGCTGGTCCATGTCGGCCTCATCAGCTACCCACTTTACCTCTGGCACTGGCCAATTCTTTCTTTTGCACGCATCCTCCACTATGAGGAACCGAGCCGCTTGGTGAGGATAACTTGTGTTGTAGCTGCGTTCATTCTGGCCGAGCTGACGTACAGGCTTATTGAGAAGCCGATTCGGTTTGGTGCGTCAAAGGCGTCAAAATCAGTGGCCACGTGCGTTGTCTTGGGAGTGATAGGGAGTCTCGGACTGGTAATATTTGCATATGCCGGTGTACCGGGGCGCTACCCCGCCGACGTGCAAAAGTGGGTAAGGGATTTTCGAGGCGAGACCGTGGTCGCTAATAGCGTTTCCCATTGTTTTATCGATCCGGGAAAGAGCGCCGAAGTATTTACTCACGAATGCGACGGAGCCGATAAGACGGACACCCCGAAAATTGTGTTGTGGGGCGACTCGCATGCGGCACACTTGGTTCCTGGGCTCAGGGCGATTATGGCAACGACAGGCAGCTTTGCGTTAGCGCAATACACGGCCTCGGGTTGTCCACCGATCTTGGATTTTGTAACTGCAAGAATACCGAACTGCACTTTCATCAACAACGTTGTCATCGAAAAAATAGCGCAACTTAAGCCCGATACAGTGATAATGGCGGGTCGTTGGGACCTCTATGACGGCTCCGGTGGAGTTGGACGCGTCGATTTTGATGCGATTCGAAGTACGGTTGATAAACTCAAATCGTTGGGCGTGAAACATATTGTTGCTATAGGTCAATTTCCAATTTGGAAGGTGCCCCCGCCCAAAATACTTGCGCGAAGCTTCCGTCTTGCCCCCCTTGGTTGGTACTCGGTTAGCGCGACCATGCCGGAACGTAGCAAAGCATTCTTACATCCGTCGACTTTTGCGCGCAGCGAAGAAATAGGTCAGGCCTTTAGGGCGGCTGGGGTAATCTTTGTCGATCCGCTATCGACTTTCTGCAACGGCGAGGGCTGCTTGCTGACGGTTCCAGACGGGCGCGGCGAGCCTATCGTATGGGACGATGCCGGTCACATGACCAAGGAAGGATCGGAGTACTTTATAGCCGCCAACGCCGATATTGTCCTCAATACGAGAAAAGAACATCGGCTGGATCCATTGTCACTGGATACCCAGGGCGCCATACCCGTTGGCCGCACGCCTCCCTGAGCCAGAAACCTTTGCCAGTTACCCGTAGAACAGGTGCGCAAGAAACCTTCAGCCGGCGACTATGACTTGGCTAAAACTCATTCCATACGGCGTAGCCAGAGATCTGGAGCGCCACCACGCTCCGCGCTCCAGTAGCAAGCGCACAGCCATGCTGCAGCGTTCATTGATGATACGGCGACGAGATTGCCTTTACCCTTGGAACTGCTTTTGACGAAGACTGCCGCGGCGTGCAGATTGTCAGGCAACTTTTCGTCCAGTAGGATCGATAAATATCAACTGAGTCGAGTAACTTGATGTCATTATCAGCATTGTCAAAGCGCTTGGTGACGAAACGGAGCACACAGAGCCGCTTGCGAAACATTCAAAACGCAATTCGCGGCTTTTGGGATGACGCCGCGAATGAACTCATACACGGAAGTGATCTGCGCAATCATTGCCGCGGCAAAACAGGTATGTTGCTCAACGTGGGGTGCGGAGATCTCATTCGCCCGGGTTGGACCAACATCGACTTCGAACCGCGCCCCGGGGCATTCTATTTTAACGCCCTAAATCCTCTGCCTATAAATGACCAGACCATAGCGCGCATTAACGCGGAGCATTTTCTTGAACATTTGGAGTATGACGACGCCGTTCGTTTCCTTAACGAGTGCTACCGTGTTCTCACCATAGGCGGCACAATGCGGATCGTCGTTCCGGACGCGGAAAGATATATGCGAGCTTATGTTGGCGACGAGACCGAGTTTTTCGATCGCTTGAAGAATCTCGGCGGTTCGGCTGACCCTCTTCCGACAAAAGGTGCCATCTGCAATCAAATGTTTCAGATGAGCGGGCACCACCGGTTTGCATGGGATTTTGAGACGCTTGAATACTCAGCACGACGAATTGGTTTCAAAGCGATCACGAGGTCGCATCAAAATGACGAATCGGTCCCGGATTGTATTGACGGACAAGACTGGTGGCGTCCCTTCGAGAGCCTTTATGTTACGATGACACGGTAAGCACGGCGAACTTCGCTTCAACACAGCATTCCGCATAATTCTCCCCGTTAGCTACCTCCTCCCGAAATGGTTTGTTGTCCAGAAAACACGAACAAAGTGAGACCGATCAGCGTTCCCGTAGACTGTCTTGCTTGTACCTTATCAGTGGCGAGAGCAAATAAGAGATAATTCGACGTGTGCCGGTTCCAATCTCGACCGTGACGGCCATGCCCGGCGATAGCTTGACCAAACGGTCGTCGACATCCATTTGCGTGCTATCAAGTGAGATACGCGCCGCATAGACTAGCTCCTGTCCTTTCGCCTCGCTTGTCGCATTCTCTGCGCCTTGGCTGATGTCACTCGTGGTTTTATCTTGCGGCGTAGATCGCGTGATCGCGTCTGATGAAACGCCTAATACCTTCCCGTGAAGAAGTCCGTAGCGGGCGAAGTTGAAAGTATCGACCTTGATTTGAGCGTCCTGACCGGCGTGGACAAATCCGATATCCCGATTCATTACCATGGCCTCAATCTCAAGATGACTGTCGGCCGGCACAATCACTAGTAACGCTTGCGCCGGAGTCACGACGCCGCCGACGGTGTGAACCGCTAATTGCTGAACCGTTCCGTCAACGGGTGCGGTGAGCATCTGCAACTGTGTCCGATGCTGAGCCCTGATAAGATCGTCGCTGAGTCCGCGTGCCTTCCGTTCCGCTTCAACCAGTTCGACTGCGCGCTCCCGCCGATACTCCGCGTCTGTGTGAGCGCGTTCCTCGACGACTGCGCCCAATGCTGAATTGGCCTCATCATACTTGCTCTTTTGGACGTCAAGCTCGTGCTGTTCCTCGACAAAGAGTTGCAGCATTTCCAGGTACTCGGCTTTTGATCCGGTCGAATGATCGTAAAGGGTCTGACGAATATTTAAACGTTCTTGTAGCACGGGAAGCGATGCCTCAAGTTTGCTAACGGCGGCGGAGGTCGTTGCGCGCTCTGCCTCCTTTTGCGCCCGCTGGCGATCGAGAACGGCGAGCTTCGCCTGCTGTTCCGCCGTTTGATCGGTCAGGAGCTCCTGTTGGGCCGCGATGAGGGTCGGCGGCGCATCATGAGGAGGCTTGAAATTTGCGAGCACGTTGCCCCCCGAAAGCGCCGCGCTCAATCGCGCGACGTCAAGCTGGGCGGTGATCAGATCATTCTTCAAGTGATTTGTGTCAGCTTCGTTCATGGTCGAGTCGAGCTCGATCAGGGTGTCACCCTCCTTTACCGACTGACCGTCGAAAACATCGATCGCGCGTACGACGCCAGTTTCGAACGGCTGGATGATCTTAGTGTGGCCGGTAGGGATGATCTTGCCGGCGGCTGAAGCGACGATGTCGAGCCGGCCGAAAAATGCCCATGCCAGCGTGAAGCAAAACAACGTTATAATGCAATACGCAATCGTCAAGCCAACCGGCGACGGCGGCGTTTCAACGATCTCGAGTGCGGCCGGTAAGAACGCCAACTCATCCTTGTCCCGACCCTTATAATCTAGCGGGAATGGTAGCACGTTCTGGAAGAGTTTCTGGGAAGTCTGCTTAAATGACTTCATGGATGCCAGCCTGCAACCGATAAAGCATCGCGTAGCGTCCGCCAGTATTGATGAGTTCGTCATGGGTGCCGTCTTCGACTAGTCGGCCGCGATCGATGGAGAGGATACGGCCGGTCCAGCGAACGGTGGAGAGGCGATGGGCAATGATGAAGACCGTTCTGCCTTTGGCGATCTCCTTCATGTTATCCTGGATGACCCGTTCGCTGTCGTAATCAAGCGCACTGGTCGCCTCGTCGAAGATAATGATACGTGGATCAGTGATCAGGGCTCGGGCGATGGCGATGCGCTGGCGCTGACCGCCAGAAAGGCTGCTGCCACGCTCACCCACAACGGTGTCGTAGCCCTCGGGCATTTCCAAGATAAAGTCGTGCGCACCTGCCAGCTTCGCCGCAGCGATGATTGGCTCGATCGCCGTTTCTGGATTGGCAAGAGCGATGTTGTCGCGCACCGACCGGTTAAACAGGACGTTTTCCTGCAACACTACGCCGACCTGTCGGCGCAGCCATGCTGTATCCACCATGGCGAGGTCGGCGCCGTCGACAAGGACGCGTCCGCTCTCCGGCACGTATAGACGCTGGATCAACTTGGTGAGCGTGCTCTTGCCGGAGCCTGACGGGCCGACGATGCCGACAATTTCGCCGGGATCGACCTTGAACGTGACATCGTGCAACACTTCGGAGCCATCAATACGATAGCGGAAGGATACGTGATCAAATGTGACTTCGCCACGGATAGCCGGAAGTGCCGCTCGCGCTGGATTGAAGCTCGGCTCTGGTGTCGCGTTTAGAATGTCCCCAAGGCGCGCTACCGACAAGCGCGCCTGATGAAAATCCTGCCAGATCTGGGCTAGCCGCAAGACCGGAGCGCTCACGCGACCGGCGAAAATGTTAAATGCAACCAACTCACCAACGGTGAGATTGCCTTCGATGACGAGCTTCGCCCCAAAATAGAGCACTCCGGCCGTGACCAACTTGCTGACGAGCTGTACGCTCTGGCTTGCGACATTGCCAAGCCGCAACACGCGAAAACTGGATGCGACATAACCGGCAAGCTGTTCCTCCCAGCGTCGCTGCATTTGCGGTTCAACCGCCATCGCCTTGAGCGTCTCTACGCCGGTGACACTTTCCACCAAAAATGACTGGTTCTCGGCGCCGCGCCGGAATTTCTCGTCCAAAAGTTGACGAAAAATCGGTGTGGCAACCGCAGAGATGCCGATATAGAACGGGAATGCGGCCACCACAATGCATGTCAGCATCAGCGAATACAGAAGCATCACTCCTAAAAACACGAAAGTGAAGAATAGATCGATGACGAGAGTGAGCGCGGAGCCGGTGAGAAAATTGCGAATGTTTTCCAGCTCTCGTACACGAGCCACCGAATCCCCGACGCGACGTGCCTGAAAATATGCAATAGGCAATGCCAAGAGATGGCGGAAAAGGCGCGCACCGAGTTCGACATCGATGCGATTCGTTGTATGCGCGAACAAATAGGTACGCAGGATGCCAAGAACTGTTTCGAATATGGAAATGGCCACAAGACCAATCACCAGCACGTCCAGTGTGCTCATGCTACGATGCACGAGCACTTTGTCGATCACCACCTGGAAGAACAGCGGCGATACCAGGGCGAAGAGCTGGAGAAAAAAGGAGACAAAGAGTACTTCGCTCAAATGCCGTCGATACTTGCGAATGGCACCGAGGAACCAAGTGATGTCGAAGCGCGTGGCCATATTGACCAATGTGGCGCGCCGCGTCATCAACACGATCCTGCCGTTAGTGATCAATTCGAACTCGGCCCTAGTCATCAGGGTCGGACGCGGCGAGTGCGGTGACTGAACGATCACCTTGTCGTTGCTGAATTTGCCGAGCAGCAGGAAACCACCGTCGCGCAACTCGGCGATCGCCGGCATCGGCGTAGTTTCGAGCCGCTCCCAGCCGACAACACGTTCTCGTGCCTTGAGTCCGAGTTCCTTGGCGCAGCGCAATATCTCTGGGATGCCGATCGGCACGCCGCCAAAGCGGTGCCGGATTTGTTCGGGGTCCGCACCGATCCCGTTCCTGCGCAGCAGCGCCACCAAAACAAATAATCCCGGATCGAGAGACTGACCCCGCATGTCGGTCGTCATGCCGCGCTGCCTAAAGCGATGAATAGGGATGCCTGGTGTGTTCGTTCAATAAAATGACGGTGGCACGTAGTTGGTGCCACTACGGCATCAAAATGGCAGGAGTAAGCAGGCACGTTTTCGCGTTGCCAATGGGGACTTTCCCGTGAACCCTCAACGACCACCGATTTGAAATTCTCCATGTGATGTCTCATCGCCTGAGGATAACGTCGCGGGCGCGATTATGAGCGACAAAGACGGTACTCGGCTGCGAACCATCGCCAAGAGCTCAGGGTCGATATTCGTTTTCACTACCTGACGTATACCTCCACGCGGATCGTCGAATTTCCAGGTATTCGATTAAGTGTGCCGGAGACCGAAATCGCGAAGGAATCTTCCCCTCGAAAGTCGGAGCTGCCCTTGTAGACGAATCCTGGTCCTTCGAGTACCACTGACCCAGACTGGGGCGGAGTGACCAATTTAATATCGTCAAGTGTGACGTAGGCGCTGCGGATCCCGCGAATACAACTTTGGCCACTTCCAACCGTCATCGACCATACAACGATATCCGACGCCAGCTGGTATGTTGGACCAGTTAGCGCGCATGATGTCCCCGCTTGGGCAAATCCGAGCGTTGCAGCTGCAAGCAAGGCCCAGAAAACCCACAGGAAAAGCTTTATCTTACTCATACTACGCAACCCCCCCTCCCAATTACGCAACATTGCCCCTAATGATATATCATAAACCTGTGATTAACAAACGCTATTTGGTGTATCGCCTGCCACCAAAATTGTGAGTGCGAACCCGCCGAGGCTGAGGTTTCAGGACCAGAACTCGAAGCTGAAGGGTTCTAGCGGGTGCGAGGCTCCCATCGCACCGCTAAAGGATATTGCTGCAAAAAACCGCAGCGTACGGCTTTTGTTTTGTGACTGCCGAGACCGTCGATGACGACAATATCGCCCGGCTTGAGAGCTGGCATGAGTATCTGCTCGACGTAAGCGAGGAAGCTGTCGCCATTGATCGGACCATTGATCAAACAGGGCGCGTCGATACGATCCGCAGCGCGAGGTTGCCGGGAACGTCAGTGTCCGCCACCGCTCCTGTGTGACTTCGGGGACCGACTGCTCACCGCGGCGCGCGCGTCCAATGTGTGCGCGCTTCTCAGCCGGCGCAGATGCTGGTCCCGCTCACCCCAGGTGCGTAAGGCCGATTGCCGCGCACCGGCCGTGCCGTAGCACATGCGGCAGCTCTCGCCTGCCGCAATCACGCGCTCGCGAAAATCAAGAGAATAGGCCCAGTCATCAGATACTGCCCTCCCGGACAGCATCTTGAACCATACCCCGCAGCGGGAACCCCAATCGATTCCGACTTATACAATCATGCTCTAGGCGCGTAGTAGTCACAATCCGCAAAGGTGTTGCGACGAGCTGTCGATCAATATCTTGTAGTTACCCACGAGCCAAAATCGAATCTGTAATTGAACCCCAGCAGGATTGCTTGGATGCTGAGGTTGGTGTTCGAGGAAAGTGGTGGGGTCGTGCCTAGATTTATGTCTCTCGCACCAAATCCCAAATAGTCGTATTCGACGAACAAAGACAAACTTGGCAAACACTTCCATTCAATGCCGGCACCAGCAGTCCATCCAGCACCACCTTCTTGACCAGCCCAGCCGGCACCGCCCCTCAGATACGGCAGGAACGCTGGGTCGACGGCGTAACCAATTCTCCCAGTAGCGGTGGCAAACCATTTCTCCTGCATTATGGGGTCGCCAGAGAGAGGTAGGACGTATTTAGCGCCACCTATTCCGTCGCCCATGGCTTGGATCCCGAATACCCAGTTTCCAACTTGGTAATCGCAGCCAAATTGACCGCCCAATGCGACGCCGTCGACCGATCTCGAGGGAAGATTGGCAGCTGGCGTGCTAATGCCGATGTTCCAGGTTGCCAGGTCAACGCCGCCGTTGCCACCTAGGAAGCATCCACTCCATGTAGAAAACGGCGCACTGGCAACCTGTGGTTGAGAAACCACCGGTCCGAGTTGCGGCAAATCAGCAGAAAATGCGGGATTGCCGCTGATAATCATTGCGATAAGAGATACGCCAACGGCGAGGACACGAAGCACCCGGCTACCCCAGACTAGAGGATACTTAGCGAAGTCTACTGCGAAAACGAGCAAACACTAGTGCTTTTTCAGCAACGACAGAACTAAAATCGACAGGCGCGGAGCGGAGCTCCGGACTGCTGATTGAGACGCCGTATCACCCTATCGCCAACTCGGGCGAAATTGGCGCCTTTGCCGACGCATATAAAGTAGCCTTTTATTAGTAGTCAGCGAACTGCGCTAATCTCTCAATACCTTAGTCGATAGTATATAAACTTAATCAATTCATTTCGAAAGTTTGTAAATCCGAGCTCGTTTAGCCACCAGTCATCGGCGCTGTACGAGGAAGGGGTGACCGCTTGTATGATTGGGCGTATATGCGCCGGACCCAGTTCGCGATTAAAAATCCATCGGACACGACGTGTTTGAAATATGTCAATCGGAATGATAACGCTTTGTGCCCCGCTCACCCGTGCCCACTCCAGAATTCCCCGCGCTTCTCCGTATGTACTATGAGGCCAAAAACCAAATTCGACGATGGCGCTAGCGGGAACGCCATTTTGCAGGAGCATTCCGCGATTGAGGCTGGCATCAAGGCCGTGGTCAAACTCTGAAATTCCGACAGCAACTCGCGGCGCCATTGCACGCTTGTATAGTTCGGCAGCGGCTGCGGGTCTGACGTCGAGGCCGCCGCCGAGCACAACAATAGCATCGGCTCGATCAAGACGATCAGATACAATCCACAACTTAGCCATACAGCGAAGCGCTAACGAACGGGCCGCTGTTGCGACTCCGAGGACCGTCACAACGAGAATGAGAATAATCCACCCGATGACGTGTCTCCGGTCTAGGTTTGTCCCACCAATCCCACCAGGCGAGTACTCATCGCAGCACAAACGGGTGCACCGCTCCAAACTCTTGGAACGGATTATGATAACCCAGATAGAATCCGCGTAGGGGATTTCATCCACGTAAATGACATTGTGGACGCACACGTACGAGCGCTTAGCCGCATGGCGGCGAAAGCTGCTTGCTCAATCCAGCCGACAACCGAGGCCTTTCAGTAGAGAAATCTGTTGCAGCCGCCGGCCGAGGAAGCGACCGGTCGCACGATCCACGTACAGCTGGTTGCGCGCCGTCGGGATGATTCTGCTGTCCTGGTCGGCGATTCCAGCGGCTGCCATGCCCTTCTTGGCTGGACGCCAAGCCGCCACGATTTGAACACACAAATCACGGATGCGTGGCGTTGGATCAAGAGGCAAGTGAACTAACTGTACTAACTCTAACCCCTTACCCTCTCGTCCATTGATGGTCCGGATCAGCGGACGATCCGCACCGCGCAAATGTCCCGGCCGGCAACGTTTGGGACGCCTATTTCACGATGCGATAGGCCCACCAATGATCTAAAGCTTGTCCTAGCCCGACCCGCCGCTTGTTAGTAATAACGAGAATTAAGGTAGCTGCGACAAGCCCTTAGATTGACTTTCATTTTGCCCTTATGTTAGTCATAACATTATGTTAACGGGCATCGGACGGCTCTGGACCTGACTCTATATCGCTGTCATAATTAGTGGCGACAAAGCGTTATAGGGAGGGATTTGAATCGATAAAGGCTTCGGCATTTATGATTATCCCCTTCCCGGCATCGCGCGGCGCTACCAAACTCCGCTTTGGTCTCTTTGATATGGCGTGGATTTTTGCCTCGCCACTTGTGGCGTTGTACTTGAGCAATGCCTACGTGCTTTGGTCTTCCGACGGCATCCAAACGGTTGGATTATATTGGCTTATATCTGTGTCGCTTTCGGCGACCATGTTGCTGTTTTTTAAGATTCCGTACGGGATGACCCGTTATTTCTCTGTGCACGACGCGCTCAATGTCTGCAAAGCCGTTATCCTCGCTGAACTCCTGACCGGCCTTATTCTTTTCAGCCTCATCCGTCTTGAGGGGATTCCGCGCTCGACACCAATCATACATGCTTTGATATTAGTGGCGGGCTTAGTCGCGTTTCGGACGCTGGTCCGAATAATGCCAGATGAAAACGCACCTGTGATCAGCGTAAACGCGCTACCGGAATCCGTCGTAATGATCGGATCGACTAGCCTTTCAGCGATCTATATCAAGCTGCTGCGGGTTTGTGCACGCGATCGACGACGAGTGATAGCGGTGCTGGACGGCACGCCAGAAATGCTCGGTCAGAGTATAGAAGGCGTCCGAATCGTTGGAGCGCCGCAACAATTGGACTCGATCATCGACGAATATGCGCTGCACGGAATTGAAATTGATCGGGTTATTGTGGGCGGCGAGCGTGATTTCCTGCCCGATGAAGAAATGAAAAGAGTCCTTCACATTTGCGAAAGCCGGCAGATTGGATTGGACTTTGTCCCGCAGCTAGTGGGACTGAGTGAATTAAAAGCAAAGTCCGACGAGTTTGCCGTTCAAGCGGATTACACTGCCCCCTTTGCCGTGCCGGCATATTTTCGACTGAAGCGCATTATCGATTTTTGTGTGGCACTGGCGTCTATCGTTATCTTGCTCCCGCTGTTCGTTGGCGTAGCGGTGGTGGCCTTCATGGATGTCGGATCGCCAGTCTTTTTTTGGCAACAGCGTCTCGGCGTGCGCGGCAGCAGGTTTCTGCTTTACAAGTTTCGCACCTTGCGACCTCCTTTTGATTGGCGCGGCAACGCTGTACCTCAGAGCGAGCAACTGAGTTGGCTTGGGCGCTTATTGCGGGAGACCAGTCTCGACGAACTACCCCAGCTACTGAACGTGCTGGTCGGCGATATGTCTCTCATCGGACCACGGCCGCTTCTGCCTGAGGACCAACCGGCGAACTCAGCCGTGCGACTTTTGGTTCGCCCGGGTATAACCGGATGGGCTCAAGTAAATGGCGGAAAGCGTGTTACGCCGCAGGAAAAGGAAAAGCTGGATGAGTGGTATATACGCAATGCCACACTGCGGCTTGATCTGCGGATCATTTTAAAGACGATGCAAACCGTAATGGCAGGCGCACGTCGACCAAGCGCGCCTCGAGTTAGAAATTCTGACCCTCAGGAAGGGGCCCTAGGCAGAGGATGGTTCCGTCTCCGGATTCCGAAATAGCTAATCTAATAGTTCTCGCCCCTGTTCAACCGAACATTCACCGAGTGCCGTATTGCCAACCTAGATTGGTATAGCCGCCCCAATATGAGGCGCCTCCATAAGGTCCGTACGCCCCATACAATGGAAAGCAGGAAACGCCATCAGGGCACGCCGGGCCGCAAACCTGACGCGATGTGCAGGCATTGTAAGCGTCGCATACGCGAAGCTGTTGACAGCCTCGGAACGGGGCGGGTTCTTCAGACCGTTGCAAAGCTAAGTTGGGACCTAAATCCGCGGCACGTGCTGGCGAACCCGCAAATGCGACGACAACGATCACAACAGCGCCCAGCAGCGTTCCTTGCATTGTTAGCAGTCTTGTGGGGCGATCAAATAAACTACAGAACATCTGAATAAGCCCCCACCCTCACAATGCCGGATCGAATCCGCACCTTTCAGTCACCGTAGCACCGGTTTTCTTGCGCGGGTCTCCTGACATCGGCACAATACACATCGTACCTAGAGCACACTCTAGGCCAATAATAATTATCTAACGTATCTTGGCAGCAGTAAAGGCCAATTCCTGCCGGCGTCTTTGGATGCGACGCGCGGTGGGGCTCTGCTTCTGACCGGACTTTTCGGGGACCGCGGTCCCGTTCTGAGGTCGCGGCAAAGCGAGTACCTCTTCAAGTTTATCGGTTTCAAGAAGCAGGTCAGTTACAAGACGCCGAAGCCGGGAATTTTCCGAATGCAAAAGCGAAATTCGACTAACCAGGTCACCCCTGTCAGCCGAGTCAATGTCCATGCTCCTGTCTGAACTTGACGATTTCGCGCTCGGCGATTCATGCCGCGCCTTGCGCCATCGATGATAGGTCATGAGGCTGATGCCGAGCGCTTGCGCGATTTCAGCCTGCGGTTTACCCGCCTTCGCCAACGTATCGGAATGCAGAAGTTTTGCTGAAATTTCAGACAGCGAATGTCTCTTCCGCACCATCCCAAATGTCTTTCGTAACTGAAGAACCGCCCGTGCGAATCATCCCTCCAAGACTTTGAGTCCTAGAGCAAGGAAAGTCCACTGCTAAGTAACATAACACAGGTGGATAAGTACAATGGTTCGCAGTACTCCATTTGGGCATCGACGGGTTGGGTGGACGGAGTCATGGTCTGGCAGGAACCCTCGGTGGGAAAATAACATAACATTAATTCCGATACTCGGGACGTAATGATTGCGGTGATGAAAAAACCGGCAGTGCGAAACCAGAGGTTGTAGAATATCGAGTGACCGCCGCATTTTGGTGACCGGCGGTGCCGGGTTTATCGGATCGCATCTTTGCGAACGGCTGCTGCCCGGGACAGCGGCGTCCGGATGTCAGCGATGCCGGCAAGCTGCTTGGCTGGGAGCAGATCGTGCAATTACAGGATGGTCTCTTGAAGACCATCGAATATTTCGAGCGGGAAGGTTGGAGACAGCGTAGGCTGGCAGCCGGAGCTGTTTGCCGCGGTGCTAAGTGCGTCACATAAACTCGGCAAACACGACGGCGGTTGTGGAAGCGATCGTAAATCGCGGATCCAAGCAGCGGTGCTTCTCCAGCGGTTTCTAATGTAGGGACTGGGGTGTCCGCTTCGCGAATAGACCGCCTGGAATTGAATCAGGGTCTACTTGTTGGCCTGCTTGGCTTCGCAGCCTCGCGACCCTTATCGTTAGATCGAGCGCCAATTTTTGCAGCCGCTCGTTCTCTGCCGATAATTCCTCTTCCGGTTGATTCTGATCTACCGGACAAAGTGCGTTCTTCACGAGGGGGTATCGCATTGACTCAACCATTCTGGCTGACACTGTGCCAACATGGCACGCTGACATGACATGCAGACTATTCTGCAGAAACTGTGCCAATGGACGTTTTCCCCAAGTTGGTCTGCGAGATAACTAAAACGCGGTTTCCCAACGGCACCCAAAGGGCTGCCATCGTCATCTCGTCCCAGCAGGTCAACGCTTGGCAATGACGGTCGTTCCAACGCAAATACATTCTTAATGCTTTTCAAGCAGGCTTCTGCACGCCCATCCTAAGTCTGTCTCGATTTTGTACATTGCGGACATGCACGCGAATTCGAGAACGGCGGCGCGTGGTTCGCTGGCCAGAGCCAATTAAGCCTAACGATCCGACGGAGAATCAGTTATCTTTCGTTTATTTCTTGTGGTTTGTTGCGTCGCAATATTTTTTTACATTGCAATACTTAGCTGCCCGTTTCCCGTTAAGGCATTGTCAGTAAATCGGCAATTCTAATGCGACTGAATGGCGTTGCAGATTCTGCTCCAGATCGGTTCTACGCCAATGCTGACACTGTTAGCTTTCCTAATCGGCGTCGGATTAAGTCTGTGGTTCAGGGCTTTGATCCTACTGCCGGCTATGATGTTCGTCGGGCTTGCTATGGTTGCGGTTGCGGTCATGCGTCCCGGCATTTTTTCGTCCACTATCGTGACAATAGTGTGTGTGTTTGCTGGTCTCCAAATTGGATATCTAGCTGGCGTCATCTTCCGCGCCACGATCTTCCGTTCAGAAGCCGATCGTGCAGCCTCACAATCGGATCTGTTTAAGAGGTACCCCTATTTGTAGTGGAGTGGTGTGCCTCCAAGCACCGAGAAATATGTTTTGGCTTGCATTTCAAAGACCCGCGTGGGTGCGAGCTCTAGGAAGAAAACCTAAGCTGATTCAGCATCTTCCGATTGCTAGGGACAAGAGTTTAAAAACGACTCCGTGATATTGACCGTGAATTTACCTTCGCCGGGTACACGATACTCAATTGTCCGGACCTGTCTAAGAGAGACCGGGTCGGATTTGATATTGTGTCAGGGGCCGCGTGAAATGTCGCTCGAACTAAAGGATTTTGGTTCTTCATTGCATTCTGCGACGGCTGTGACGCGCAAGCTAAGAACCGATCTTTCGCTAGGAAAGCGGTTTCATCACATCATCAACACATTGCCAGTGCGAACTTTGGTGCCCAATTTTCTCCGCTCAGGGGGAGTTGTGCGCGATAGTGTTGGCCTGATAGCGCACCTGTTGATGGACTACGGGTGGCTTCGAAGCAGACGCGCAGGCCATCCACTGGATGCTCACGGGCAGCCAATTCCATGGTTTACTTATCCCGCAGTAGATTTTCTTAAGCAATTGGATCTGAGGGATAAGATCGTTTTCGAATACGGATCGGGCTTTTCAACGATATTCTGGGCAAAGCGTGTCAAAGCGATCGCTAGCGTTGAACATGACAAACAGTGGTTTGAGCAAATCGCTCCACAAGTCCCGCCGAACACCGAACTCATCCTTGTACCGCCCGATATAGATTCGTATGTCGGAGAGATCGCTAAGCATGGGATGTTCGATGTAATAGTAATCGACGGCACCGGGGAGAGCCGGCTCCCTTGCGCCGAGGTCGTTCCGAAATATTTAAAGCCGGGCGGTTTCGTCATATTGGACAATTCCGATTTGTGGCCAAAATCAGCCGCGGCGCTTAGAAATGCGGATCTAATCCAGATTGACTTCACCGGGTTCGCCCCACTCTGTCGCCACTGGCAGACGACGAGCGTATTTCTTTCACGACAATATTCGGTTCAACCGATTAATGGGCTCCAACCTCATAAGAGCGTAGCCCAACCGGCAAAGCCTTGGCCGGGCGTCTAGCCACACATGGTGGGTTACTTCGTCCGGGTGGGCCGAGAGGTTGTGAGCAGCTCTTCTTTTTCTCTGTCCACTACCTTACGCGCGAGGCGGAGCCGAGTGACGCGACGAATCCTGGCCGAGCTTTGGACGCGTGGCGACATCGAGCTCCGCAGCAGCTGACCCGCCGGCGCCGGCGGTAGCGGCGAACGATAGTCCGTGCTGGAAATATATGCACCGCGCGACAACTACGACCTTTTGAAATTGCTACCTTTTGAGGTTGCTCAAGGCACTTACGCCGCTTGGTCTCCTCAGGTTGGTGTCGGCTGAACGCAGGTAGTGGGGTCAACGCAAACGCAGATGAGACCACCGCTTTAGGCATAAAGGCCCTATCCACTACTCGGATTAATTCCAAAAAGGGGCCACAACCAATTCAAACCCTAGTTCGACGGCAAGAATACCGCACGCATTCTCGTTGATGCTGCGACGCAACAGTCGCTTTGGCTGGCGTTCCGTAAGGAACCTCTGGGAACATGAAGCCCTCGATGCGTTCGATTGGATAAGTACAACGCCGTTCACCAAAGAGGCACGTCATGACAGTGGTTCTCACTACTACTGTGCTTCTCACTATTGGTGCTGGAATGCTCTTGGGATTGCGGTTCAAAGCTTTAGTTCTTTGTCCAGCCATTATAGCTGCGGCAATTGCAACAGCGGGAATGGAGATTGTCGCCGGAAACCCCATCGTGTCGATTGCCCTTGACGCAGGCTTGGTCGCGATGGCGCTTCAGGTGGGCTATATCGGAGGCTGTATTATTCGGCTTCCGCTGCAGGCGACAGGATTCCCTCATCATCACAGATCTTCGCCCCTCGGATACTGACGTTGGCTGATATTGAGCTCTCGCCAGACCCATTGGCCTTCTAACGCCTAAGCTTAACCCTAATCGCTAAGCCTGAAGCCAGGCTGTGATTGCACAGTCTTTGTCATCAACATAATTCTGCATTTATTTCGCGGACACGCATTTGAAAGCCATGAAGAACAATGAGCCGCACGGACACAGTAAGCCGCACGGAAAAGTCTCATGACCCGGCGCGTGGCTTTCAGTTCATCGTAAAACGCGTATTCGACTTCGTTACAGCAGCGATCACCTTAATTCTTTTGTCGCCACTATTTCTGCTGATCGCAATTGCAATAAAAATCGATTCTAGCGGTACTATTTTCGCCACGCAGGTTCAGTATTGCTACGACAATCGGCCAATTCATGTCTTAAGGTTTCGATGCACTGCCGTTGGGACGACGGGCAAAACGGACACGGCAACGAGAATCGGTCGCCTATTGTTCCGAAGTGATCTAGATCGACTTCCAATGCTAATAAATGTTCTGCGCGGTGACATGTCGATTGTTGGGCCTTGCTCGTACGTTTCGCCACCCCTAGTCCTGTTTTCACGCGAGCTGCCGAATGCTCTGCAACGCAGCAAGCTAAAGCCAGGACTGTTCTGTCGGGCCAAACTTAATTCCTCGCATCATAACGAAACGGAAGGTGGAACCAAACGGCAAATCAATGATGATCTGTCTTATGTGACTAGCTGGTCACTGTGGCTCGACGTGAAAATCATTGCGAAAGGCCTTACCGCTAAAAGCTCCTACATGATTGGGTAGCTTGTGCATGTTTGGATCATCAATCGAGTAGCTGCAACTGTCTGCGCTAGGATCATCCTAGAATAGACATCTCGCAAACGGGGCCTCAGACTTCCTGAACAACCTGCAATAGTCCCGAACTGGCCTCGTTAGCCGGTGAATAGAAAACGGCTCTGGCCGCCCTCGAGAACGAGACAAGTCAGGCGGCCCGTTGCAAAAGCGCCGGTATCGATGTTAACGCGATTTGGCTTGACCTCCGGCCACTCGGTTGGCGAATGACCATGGATGACCATTTTTCCGAAGTCTCGGTCGCTGTTTAGAAACTCGCCGCGAATCCAAAAAAGATCCCTCTCGTTTTGCTGATCGAGTGGAACATTCGGGCGAACGCCAGCATGACAGAAGAAATAGCCACCAATAGTTAGGCTATTTTTGAGGGATGACAAAAACGTGCGATGGGTCTCGGGGACTGCGGCGTTCAGGGCGTTGGCAGCTTCCTCGACGCCTTTGCCGACGATCAGGTCATTGATGAGGACGCCATAGGATTGAAGAGTTTCGAGGCCGCCGAGCTCTCGCCAAAATGCACCGTTTGAATTGTGATACAGAAATGACTCGAACATAACTTCATGATTGCCTTTAAGTGCAATGTACTCTGTCGGAAATGGATTACGCGACAGACGATCGAGCACACCTCGGGAATCCGGTCCTCGATCGACGTAGTCGCCTAATGTGATCGCAAGGCTTTCGCGACTACCAAATTCTTCAATGTCTCGATTAATCTCATCGACGATTCGATCGAGGAGATCGGAACGACCATGAATGTCTCCGACGATATAAAGTCGCAGATTGTTCGTGGAAACTTCGAGTTCATCGGCCATTATTCTAGATCGTTCTCAAATCACCCATATAATATGCAGCATTATCGGATCACCTATGCGACCTTACCAGTCTCGCGGCAGCGGCAGTCAATATTTGCGATCATAGTTATCACGATCGATTAACCGATGGGGTCCAGAGACTGAAAAATGGGTCGTTTTTTAACATAGGATTTTTTGACATAGGAAGGGGAATTCCGATCACATCCGGTCAGTGGTGATCTATATTATCAAACGCAAACATGATCTGGCCGATTGATGCGAATTCGCGCAGTTTGGTGGCCCGTTGGCGATCGCGGGGAACTTTTTACAACGCCTCATGTCCAGATGGAACGCCGCAAAAAGCTGTTAGACGTCTCCAGGTTGGCGAATCTCTACTGGCGTGCCAAAACCTCGCTGCGCGAGGGAATTGCCGCAGCCTACGAAGATTTTCTCGCTGGAGGCGGCCGATGAAATTGAATTCCAACGGTAGGAACAGCTAGCGGGAGTCGAAACTGATCACCATGAAGCGGACTTTCAAAACTTGGATTGTAAGTTTGATAGCAGTCTCTTTGTTTTCATTGATTTCAGTGTTTTTGTTCGACAAACCGGCTGCACTCCTGGTTCAGGACGTTTTCGGAAGTCGACAAATCTCAGGCGATCTTGCTGGTTCGCACATTTTGTCCGTTCCACTCGTAACGACATCCGTCTTTGTTGTATTGGGGGTTCTTGCAATTATGGGGCGCCAATTTTCAATATTCGAGTGGACGATCTTGTTGTGCGACATCAGCATTTTGATAACCGACGCCATTAAAAACCAACTCAAATTCGTGTTCGGGCGGACCTGGCCTGACAGTTGGGGCCCGCACATAATCTCTCTTGTCCATGACAATGTGTACGGATTTCATTTTTTTCAATCCGGTGGGTCATTTGAGTCGTTTCCATCCGGACATGCCGCCGGAGTTGCGGCCGTGATCTCAGTTTTGTGGGTCGTATTTCCAAAATTGCGCTTTCTGTATGCAATATGTATCGGGGCGGCGGATATCGGACTCGTTTTGCTAAATTTACATTTTATCAGCGACGTCGTTGCTGGCACTTTCGTTGGAGCTTCGACGGGGTTGTTCACTGTAGCTTTATTCTTACCGAACGCTCTCATTGAACATACCAAATTCGACGTGGCTCAAAACGGAATGGCGCCAGCTTCAAATACGTTCGCGCAAAGACCGTTTTAACGAAACCGCAGAACGCGGAAAGACTGTACCTCACGATGCAAATGAAGTTTACTACGACCCGAACGCTCTCGGGTAATTAATGGGGGGAGACAAATGAACCGACAACTAGCAACCGCTGTGTGCGTCGTCATCTTGGGAGTGTCAGCATTATCGACACACGCCGTAGCGCAACAAAAGACTGCCAAGGCTTGTCAGGACGAATGGAAAGCCAACAAGGCCGCGAACCAAGCCAATGGGGTTATGGAGAAAGCTTACGTAGCTCAATGCCGCAGCGGCGCCGCGCCCGCTCAAACCACTGCATCCCCGGCTCCTGCCGCTGCCCCTACCGCAGCCGCAACGGGACAGAAAACTGCGAAGGCTTGCCAGGACGAATGGAGAGCCAACAAGGCTGCCAACCAAGCGAATGGAGTTACGGAGAAAGCTTACGTAGCTCAATGCCGCAGCGGCGCCGCGCCCGCTCAAACCACTGCAGCCCCGGTAGCATCGCCGGCCCCTGGGGCAGCCCCTACAACAGCCGCAACGGGACAAAAAACTGCGAAGGCTTGCAAGGACGAATGGAGAGCCAATAAGGCGGCAAACCAGGCCAATGGAGTTACGGAGAAGGCTTACGTAGCTCAATGCCGCAGCGGCGCCGCACCGGCTCAAACCACTGCGGCCCCGGCGGCACCGCCGGCTCCTGCGTCAGCTCCGACAGCGGCCCCCGCCGCTGCTCCTTCCCCGGCACCAACGGCGGCCACTCCTTCGACTAGGCCTGCTCCGACCGCTTCAGCAAATCCGACCGGGGCGAACGAATTCTCAAGCGAAGCGCAAGCCAAGGCCCGTTGCCCCAGCGACACGGTTGTGTGGGTCAATTTGCATTCGAAAATCTACCACTTCAGCGGAACCCGGTTTTATGGGACCACAGAGCACGGCGCATACATGTGCGAACGCGATAGCACGGCGGCGGGAATGCGTGCTGCCAAGAACGAAACGCATCCATAAATGGTCTAGGATTTGGCGATCCAAATTATGTCTAGGTACCGCTGACAACCTTAATCTCGTCAAGGCGGGGGCAAAAGGCGATGCTTCGATTGACGCGGTGCCGTCAGCCGCGTGAGCATCCGTCGCGCAGTTGCAAGCCGCCGCTTGGTGCGCGACGGCGGGCTTGCCGACTGCGGTCGCGTGATCTTCGGACCATTCTCTGCGGCTTTGTGACCTGCAGTTTGCTTTGTGCCAATTAGCGGCTGCGTGAGATCGGGCCACATCTGGCCATCTTTCATTCGCGATGTCTGCCACAATTGTTGCGCGATCCTGAGTGGATCGATCCGAGCTTCTTGCCAACATGCCTGCTCGTCGCTCGCGCGATGGACAGCGCGGTGATGGATGCGACAGAGTGGCACCGTGAATTCATCACTCGCTTTGAGGCCCAACGCGCGCGGTTGCATGAAGCGCAGATGATGGGTGTCCGAGGGGCGACGGCCACAGATCAGACATGGCTGTTCCGCGACGAATTTGAGGTGAGCTTTGTTCCGGATCCGACGCGGTTCGGGGAAGGTCAATTCACTTTTGTTGATGCGATCAGCCTTGACCGGCACGGTGCTGGCTGTGCCCTCTGAGTCGGCTGAATCTGGCGTGGGATTGGATCGGCGTGACGATAAGAACGTTTCGACCGCCGATACGCCGTGATCCTCTAGGGTTGCCAATTTCATCTGGAACGCATCCTCGACGCGCCGGGCGTCGCGCGCGGTCAGGCTATTCTTTACTCCTGAGACTCGGTGGGCCCAGGCGGTGGCTGCGTCGGATGACTCCAGGCGCTCCAGTTTTGCCAGTAGCTGATCGCGTTGCACTTCCGATTGCTGCGGTCCAAGGATCGGCTTTGCGACAGCATTGGGCGGTTTGCCGGAGCGGTGCCCAGCAGTCTCGGCAGCGGCCAATCCATTACCGCCCCGGGGCGTGCCCTTTGCTGCTCGACTACTGAGATGTCCGCCGGTGCGTCCTACAGGCGCGATAAGATCGGGAGCATCGAGATCATCCTCGCCGGCAATCCCGACCAGCGTGAAGAGGGCGTAGCGTCGCGCATAGGTAAGCGCCGCGCCCATCCGATGTGGTTCGGTCGTGTCAGCGACGGCACAGACCGGCCAATCTGACGCAATCCACTGTCCTGAGGCGTGCGCGAGTACGGTGGTCAAATTGACTGTGCCGGCCGTCTGGTCGATGGCGGTAGTCTGAACTGTCGCAATCTCTTGCTGGCCGAGCGTCTTGCGGACAATCTCAAGCCCGCTCGATAGGGACGCGTAGCGAAACAGGCGCTCGGCGGATTCCCCTGCCGCAGACTTGATGGTCCCGACAAGGGATTTCTCGGGATTGACGAGCTCAGCTTGAGCTTTCGCCAGCGCAGCAGCCAACGAGGCGATCGATTCACTGGACCGGTGCATGACTGCTCTCCGTGGCGCCACATACGAGATCGAAACTGACGGCCCCCGACTTTGATCGCTTGGCCCGGATGCCGTGGCCGATCGCCTCCTTAGCGTCCTCAGGCTTCAAGCTCTTTAGTTCGGCTTTCGACCGCTCGTGCTCCAGAAAGGCTGGCCGGGTGCTCCGAAATAGCCCCGCAAATTCCGCCCAGGAATTCGACGAGCTCATATCAACAACCCGGATGGCCTCGATCCGCGGTCGTGGCGGCTCGACGCCAAAGAGACGAGGGGGCTCACCGTTCTCCACGCACCGCCAGAACTTCTTCTCAGCGGTCAGCAAAAGATGCTGGTAGAGGCTGTCGGCGGGGATCGTGATCTCAACCCACTTGCCGCCACCAGTGATGATCGAGAGCTCCGCGGTCTTGGCGTTGGTGACCCACATATTGTGCTGCAGCTGGGGCATATGCTTTTGGGCCGCCCCCTCCTCGGAGAACGACCATGGCAGCATGAATTTGGCCTCGAAAACGGCTCCGGTGGCCTCAACGGTGCCATCCAGTGTGGCCGCCATCCAACAGAACGCGGGGTGCTTAACTCGCCTCTGAACGTCCTTGAGGACCCTGGCCGGTATTTCGCTCGTACCAGCGCCGATTGAGGTCCTCGGTCACTAGGCCGAGCTGGACGACGAGGTTGCCAGAAAGGTCCTCCGGCTCAACCTCGCCACGCTTCTCGCGCCACAGCCGGAGTAGGGCAGCCTCGTCATCGCCCATGACAATCCGAGCGTCGGAGCCGCCAATGAAGTAGCGGCGACCGACAGGTAGGACCGTATCCCGTTGGAACTGTTCCATAACTGCCTCCATATATGTCGTAAAAGATCGTAAATAACTATAAACGATAGATTCTCGCAGTCAATCGTTTTTCGACAGAATTGATGGAATCAATGTTTTGTGTGATCCCGGGTGAATGGTCACCGCAGCACAATGTCGGGCTGCCCGAGGACTCCTCGATTGGAGCCAACAAGAGCTTGCAGGAAGTGCCGGAGTTGGCGTTGTGACCGTTCGTCAGCTCGAAGCCGGCACACACGAGCCGCGCCGCGCTACGCTTGATGTCATTAGACGCGCGCTCGAATCCGCCGGCGTGGAATTCATCGACGAGAACGGCGGCGGACCTGGTGTCCGTCTGCGAAAGCGACAGCGGGAGAAAGATTAGTACCAACTTAGGGCGTGGATTCATAAACACGCAGCCAATGCCTGCTGTTGGGGTAAAGCGGACATCGCGGAATTGCTGATAGGTCCGCTTCTGATGCAAAGCGGGCTTCGATGGGATGTCGCGCAAAGCCTGCTTCGACCTGCACACCGGTCTTCGTTCTGGAATTTGAGTATATTTATTAAGACTCGGACGCTACGGGCTCTCCACGCCTCATCCCGCGCGAGGGTGCCCTTGTGCGACGGCAAAGTACGCCTCACGAATGACGCTCTTTAACAATCGCGACCTCAATCGGCTGGCTGTGCATTCGACGATGCACCAGTTGGCGTTGGCGATCTCGAGCGCGTTCTCCGCGGTCTTTCTACTGCGCGAGGGACTGTCGCCGGCCGCAATATTTCTATGCATTGCCGCGATTCTTGTCTTGCGGTTCACATTCCGTCCTGCGGTTTTCTTCAGCGTCCGCGCGATCGGCTTGCGATCAACGCTTATCATCGGCACGTTCCTCTATGGCGTGCAAAGCCCGCTGCTGGCCCTGGTCCACGGGATAGGCGTCGCATTATTGGTCTATTGCGTGGCGACCGCGCTCGCTCAGGCGTTCTATTGGACATGCTACCACGCGATGTTCGCCGCCATCGGTGAGGCCGCTAGCCGCGGCAGTCAGATTGGGTGGCGCGAGCTGCTGATTGGGATCGCCGGCATCGTGGGTCCAGCCATGGGCGGCATCATGCTAACGATGGCGGGCCCTTGGGCAGCGTTCGGGGTGGCCGGTGTGATTGAGTTCGCTGCCATCGTGCCCCTGCTTGTCGTGATTGAACCACCGATTGAGCCCACCGCGCCGCTAGGCGCGTTTCCGTTCTACAAACGCGGCGTCCTACTGCTCGGCAGCGATGGCTGGATATACTGCAGCTCAGCCTTCGCCTGGGGCCTGATCATGTTCCAGGGGCTCGGCGCGCGCTACGACGCGTTCGGTGGCACGCTAGCGGCGGCCGCGCTGGCTGGTGCGCTGAGCGGCTTGGCTTTCGGTCGCTTCATCGATAGGGGCCATGCGCGCCGCGTCGCTTGGGTCAACGCGGTCACGCTCGCCGGTACTCTGATTGCGAAGGCGATCTGCGGCTCAGATCCGATTTCGGTTATCGCCGTCGCCATCGGTACGACCGCGCTCGGCGGGCTCTACGTTCCATCGCTCATGACCGCGATCTATAACGAGGCCAAGGCGTCACCGTGTCCACTACGATTTCACTTCGCGGCCGAGATCGGTTGGGATGTCGGCGGCTCGCTCGCGTGCTTGGCCGCCGCCGCGTTTTGTGCCTATGGGCTTTCGCTGCAGTCTGTGATCATGCTCGCGCTTCCCATGGTGGCGATCCAGGCATTTCTGCTGGACGCCAGCTACGCAGAACGCAAAAGCGAGATTTCCCTAATTGGAACGGAATTGCCCGGACGCTGAGGTGGATGCTGAACTGTAATGTGTGAATTGGCTCGAAGCGTCGGTTATTGCGACGCAACGATACTTCCGCCCCGCGATATCCCGATTTTAGCTTTTTTACGCAGCTATGAGGTCAACCAGGAGCGCACTGCGCTCGGCTAGTCGTTCCCGGATTGATCGGGGCACTTGCCGGTAGCCTTTCGCCCGCGGATACAGCATCTCGATAATCGCATTGCCGTCTGGATAGAGCGTCTCGTGTTCCTGCCAATTGTCGAAGGCGAGACGGTCGACATGGTCGATGAAGGTCTCCACAGCCGTATTTTCCGCAAGGATAAGCGAGTGATCATCGAGCTCGATGTGGTAATAGGTGAATTGAGCGGGCACATTGGTCTCGCGCACAATCGATGATCCATTAACAAGGGCGCTCGCGTGCACCAGCACTCCGTCGACGAGCACTGCGTGATCAGGCGACAGCAAAAGATCACGCGAGGGGGTGTTGTCACCAAGTGCATCAGCTCTAATCCGAATCGGTAAGACGCGCAGCGGATCAGCGAACCGTGTCGACACACTGCAACGGCCCATCCAAGCCACCGGCGCGGCGCGGCCGTCGGTAGTCACCACAAGGTCGCCGCGTGACAGTGTTTCAATCGTAATTTCGCCCTTTGGCGTGCGAATTTTAGTGCCGGGCATGAGGCACAACGGTGTCGTGTCGTAGCCCAGCACGTTCATCAGCGTTACATCATTCGTCGACAGCGCGTTGATCACACCTGGGCTGCTCGCTGCGTTGAATGCGTCATTGGGCGTCGGACCGTCTGGCGATTTCCAATCGCCGGTGTCGCCTAATCTGGGAACGTTGTTCCAGGTGCCGAGGTTGGTTTCGCCGCCGTTGATTGAGAAATACGCGCTGCTGTTGCTGTGTGAGCTGCCGGCAGTGAGATCGCGGACGCCAGGAGCAGAATAGCGGAATAGGTCCATGACCGAATAGCTATTTGGACCGCTGCCGATGTCCGACATTCTCCCCATCACTTCGGAGATCTCATGTTCGGCGACGCCGATAAAATAATATTCGCCTGCCGCTGGCGTCGCGGTGGATAAAAACGACCAGATGCTGGGATCGCTATCGAAGCCGACATAGCCATCAACCGTCGGTGTTGACGACATTAAGCCCAGCGCCTGCGCTTCTGCGTCAGCGATGACAAAGCTGCCACTGGTTGGTGGACTATCTGACGACAGCGTAGAAACTGCGGCGAGCTGTGCCGAATCGCCTGAGGCATCCGCGGTGCTCGTCAGTGCGTTGGCGACTTGGCTGTAAGAATAGTCTGACGTGTTGCTAATGCTTTCGCCGAGCGCATCCGATTCGAGAGTTTGTCCATCGACTTCGCCCCAACCGACGTCAATGTTGATCGTAATCGGGTTGGAAAACAGGCTGTCATAGAGATTGACGACATAGTCGACCGCGTTCTCAATCTCGGTGGACGCGCTCGAACTTAGAACGCTACTGTCAAATGTCGCATCGATCTGCACGTGAATTCCTATTCTGCGGCGGTCTAAATTGCCGCCGCCGGTCGACTTGACCCGCCGGCGGCATTTTGCAGCGAAGCATTTTGCTCCGGAGTGAAGATCACCCAGTCATTTTTAGATGACATCGCCAATAAGATTTAAACTGCTCACTAACGGCGATGATGAGAAGCCGCACGCTAAGACCGGTGGTGCACGTACTTGCTCAAGCCAGACGGCTCTTGCCGATCACGCAGCGCGTTGCCGGGTGAGGTCGTTCCGCACTGCTATCGCAGGGTGTGTGACGTCTCCTTCCGGCAGGGCGACCTTGCTGAATAGTTGCGTACTGCGTTCTGCCAGTCGCTCGCGGATCGCGCGTGGAACCTGGCGATGGGCTTTAACCCGCGGATACGGCATCTCGATAATCGGGTTGCCGGTTGGATAAAGCGTCTCGTGCTCGGCCCAATTATCAAAGCTGAGCCGATCGACGTTGTCGACGAAGGTCTCTGCCGGAGCATCCTCAGCAAAGATCAATTCATGGTCCTCAAGCTCGATATGGAAGTAGGTGATTGTCTCCGCAACGTGGGTTTCGCGGACAATCGAATTGCCATTGACGAGTGCGCCAGCCTGAATGAGTACATCATCAACCAGCAGAGCGTGATCAGGAGACACCAGCAAATCACGCGACGGTACCGCTTCGGCCAAGGCATGCGCCTTGATGCGAACTGGCCAAGCCTTCAGCGGATCGCACAACCGGGTAGCGACGTTGCTTCGACCAATCCACTTGATCGGCCGAGCTCTGCCAGACCCGGTCATTACCTTATCGCCGATCGTCAGGTCCTCGACCGTCGCTTCACCACGCTCGGTGCGGATGCGCGTACCGCGGCAGTAGCAGGCAAAGGTGGTGGCGGTAGGGTCGCTGAGATCGAGCGCTCCGCCATTCGCGGCAACTGAAAAGCTGTTGCTCGAATAATTGCCGTCGAATTGCAACGTCGCAACGGTGTTACCGTTATCTGCGAGTACCACCGATGTTGTCCCAGTGGCTGCGTCATAGGCGCCGGGGGTCGCGCTGGTGATCGTAGAGAAACTGCCGAGTCCCGCGGGCGAAATCGCAATCATATCGCCCACTTGAAGACCTTTAATGGCGCCGTTGAAAGCCGCAAGATCATCGAGCCGCGCCACTCCGGTGCCGTCTGAGGCAAAGATCACAGTCTGATTGCTCGCAACCGATGCACCAAACTCGACCGTGGCGTCGGTTCCAATAACGAACTTGCCAGCTGAACCAGTATCAGCGTTGACAGTATCGGCGACATCGAGCGAGGCGCCGGTACCGACCGTAACGAGCCCGTCGTTTGTCAATTTAGCGTTGCTCAGTTCGAGAGAGGCGCCGTTATCGACGGCGAGTGTGCCTGAGGTCTTCATAGCGGCGAAGATGTCTGACGATTGGCCGCCAGCATTCGCTACTTCAAACGTTCCGGCATTGTTGATCAGTGTGGTTCCGCCGTTGCCGAAATTGGTTCCGTCGAAGATCGACGCGCCTTGCAGCAGATAATGTGCGCCGGCGTCAATTTTCAACTCGGCGGCATCACCTTGATTAAGGCCGAGGACCAGATAGTTGCTTTGCGTTAGTGAGCCTTTGTCTTCGAGCACGACCGAGTCTGCAACTATAAAGCTGTTGGCATCCGCCGTGCCGCTGACAACCAGCGATCCGGTCGGCCCATAGACCCAGCCATCCAACATCGCGTTGTCACCGGATAATGTCAGCGAGTGACCGTCCAGATTGATGACGCCATTAAATCCATCGAGGAAAGTGCCGCCATAGGTGAGATTGGCTGCAAGATTAACATTGGCATTATCACTGTCGTTAAGATCAGCAATGCCCCAGGTGCCGGCAGACAGCTGCAGGTTAGAACTAAGCTGGAAACTGCCACTCTCCATTTGCAGCGCACCCGCCCCGGAAATCGTGCCGCCAAAACTGGTGCTGCCGTCTGACAGTTCGAGCATTGATCCGGCGCCGATTGACATCGTGGCAGTCGGATTGAAAGAGTCCGTCACGTCAATGGCCGAAATCGCAGCATTACTGTTGAGGGCGCTGAGGTTAGGCAAAATATCCTCAGCGGTGTCGACGACCACATAGCCGGGTTGGCCAGAGCCCCCGATGGCGGCATTAATGGCCGCCAGCGTCGGATCGCTGCTGCCCAGCGACAGTATATGTGCGGCAGTGTCCTCCGCCGTGACCGCAGTCACGCCGATTGCGGCAAGCCCGGAGATCTGCGCGCCGGTGAGACCTTGCAAATTAGCGACCGAGTCGACCAACGTTACGCTGTCGCCCGGCGGTACTGTGACATCAACATTACCGGCTTCAAGCGCCACCGCCTGAGCCACAGACAATGATACCGAGTTGTCAATTGCGCTGATCTGATCGACCGGTATTGTCTCCAAAGTTGCAATTTGCTGCGGGGTCAGCGCCTCGATATTGGCGGCGCTATCGGCGATCTGAAATTGCGTAATCCCGTTGTTCGACTCCAGCGCGGCGACTTGCTGTGGTGTTAACCCGAGAAGCTGGCTTACGTAACCGGAATAAATTGACATGTGTCGCCCCGCAATGGTGCCGTTTATCGTGCTGCGGGCAAGCTCTATGAAAGTTCCTAATGTGCGCCTAATTGCTTATGGTGCTTTTTAGTTCTCCATTGGTTTCTCGATGGTCGCAACATTGATCGCCGCTTTGGTGCAACGCAAAGCGGCGATGCTGACGCGAGAAATCCCCCCATTTCTCAAATAATTTGCCGATCTTGCGAGCGAGTCTCGGGATCTGCGCTCAGCACTTCGCGATGCTTTAGTCACCACCTCAGAAGAACGATTGTTCGCGTCGGCGTGGTGTTATCCGAATGAACGACTGTGTGCGCTTGCGCCTAAATATTCAGGAGCACGATTAACTGCCAGCTAGTCATGACTGACTGGAGCCTCGCAGTTGCCATCGTGTGCAAGCTCCGAGCACCTGGGAAGGCGATAGTCTTGCAGTCAGCTGCGTTTTTGAATGAGCGTCAGCATTTTCGGTAGGCAAATCCGCGTTAAATCATACTGTTCGAGAATCGTGCGGCGGGCCTCAGCCCGAATCGAGCGAAACCTGCGAGGAAAGCTCAGAGCTTCTATAACTCGCTCAGCAAGCTGGTCAGTGTCAAAGAACGGCACCAGCAGGCCATTGTCGTCGTTGAGGACTTCGCGAACCGGCGGCGTATCGGAGCCAACCACCAGGCATCCGGCACTTAATGCCTCAAGTAAAGACCACGACAGGACAAAAGGGTAAGTCAGATAGACGTGGACAGAGGACACTTGCAGGGCACGCAGATAGTCCGCGTAAGGCAAACGACCGGTGAAATGAATTCGCTTCCGGTCAATGTCGTCAGCAATCTCATCAAAAAACAACGATTTCCAGGATGTCCCCTTCGGTGCGGTGGGACCATAGGAGGTGCCGTCGCCACCGATCACCACGATTTCGGCCTGGGGTCGTTTAGCCATAATACGCGGAAGCGCACGCATGAAAGTATGATAGCCTCGCACCGGTTCGAGATTGCGCGCGACAAAGGTCACGATCTCATCTGAGCGACGAAGTTCCCGCCCGGACGGTAAGCGAAACACTGCATCGGCATCGGGCTTGACGATATCAACGTCGACGCCCTCATGGATCACAGTAATTTTGTGCTGGTATTCTCTTGGAAACGTCGATCGCTGCCATGCCGTCGGCGCAATGCCAATATCACAATCCGCAAGCGCTAGCAGCGTGGAAGCGTTCTTGAGATGGAGCGCGACATGGCCATCAGCACCGATCTCAGGAATTTCCGGATCGAATCCGACGTCACGGCCTTCCGTGCCGTAGAAGAACTCGCAATATAGCAGGAAACGCGCGTCGCGAAATATGGTCCGCAGTGGCAGCGTCTCTCCCCATCCAGGATGCGCCAGGATCACATCCGGCACGAATCCTGATGCCGCCAAGGCGGACAGCTTGTAAAGAACCTGTTCGGCACGATGACATTCGAGATCGAAACGCCTGGCGAACGGGTGGCTGGCCGATACGTCGACGTCGTTGAGGTTGTATTTCAAAAGCTTTACGCCAGCCGTCTCCTGCGCTGTCGAAGCGCCGATCGCCGCCATATGCACTTTTCGATCGCCCGCCAGTGCGCGCGTTATATGCTGATACTGGCCCGGGAAGTTGTTGTGAACAAAAAGGATGTTCATTCAAAGCATTCCCTGCATGATACCTGGCTTCCGTTGCGGCACAGTCCCAGGATGGCTACTGACCCGGCTTGCCTGTGGCGTAGGCGCCGTGCGAAAGATCGGTCGGGATGAAACGGCAGACCCCAGCTGACAGATTGTCGAACGGCCCATTGACGTCGCAAAGCACCGCCCACGCAATCGATGACTTACATTATCGCAGTGGCGCAACGCAAAGGTGGCGTCGGCAAGACCACCTTGGCAATTTCCATCGCCGCCGAACTCCACAGTCGCGGGAAAAAAGTTGCCCTGGTTGATGCCGATCCTCAGCGGTCGGCCTGCCAATGGGCTGAGCCCGGCCACCTGCAATTTCCCATTTATGAGATCACGCTTGCCGATCAAACAATCTCCAATTGGGTTCGCGATCTTAACGAGATTGGCCGCAACTTTGATTACGTCATTGTCGATACGCCACCCGGCACCCGGCCTCTCGGTGCTTCGATTGCCCTTGCCAATTTGGTGATCGTGCCGTGCACGCCTTCGGGACTTGACCTTGAGGCAACAGCCAAAACGCTTGAAGTCATCGATCAAGCGCGTGGGCTGCGGCGCGGCTATCCCCGCCTTATTCTTGTGCCGAATCGCGTCGACGCCCGGACTCGCGAGGGCAAACAGCTGATCGACGAATTGATCGGGTTTGGCGAAATTGTCAGTTCGACGATCGGAAACCGTGCTGCCTTTGTGCGGGCGTTCTCGACCGGACGGTCGATCGCCGAAATGGCAAACGGCGGCGGAGAGAGTCATCGCGAGATCGCGCTCCTTTGTGATCTCGTCGAATCAACTTTAGTTGCCATGCAAGAGCCACCGAAAACGTAGGGTCTGGTCGCTGTCATTTTCTCGCGCTGCAGATCGTCGTGGTACTGCCCAGGACTCAAACAGAGCGGCTGGAGCTCGCGGCCACCTCAGATCCCAGGAGGAACGCATTTGGCGACCGGCGGAGTGTTGACGCGCGGCGTCATTGGGCCTGGCGGCCATGCCAGCGCTGAGAACGGAATCGGGTCACGCGATAGCATCGGATTGTAATAGGGATCCGCCGCAAGGACGACGTCCCACTTTGCCCGCAAGTTCTGCAGCTCGCGCTCGAAACGTTCTTCGTGATCGGCCCTCACGTCGGACCCACGGCTCGCCGATCCAAGATGGACGAGCTTGGCGTGCGGCGTGAAAACGACCCGCTTGCCGCTGGCGCGGAGCTTGAGGCAGTAGTCGACGTCATTGAAATTGAGAGGAAACCGTACCTCATCCATGCCGCCGACCGCGTGGAAATCACGCCGTCTGGTGACCAAGCACGCTGCCGTCACTGCACTACATTCGTGCGCAACACAAAGGAGATCAGTATAGCCAACATCGCTGTCGAGGCGGTCGCTAAACGCATGCGCGGCGGTAAAACCCGGGCCGAGCACGAGGCCGCCATGCTGCACTACCCCACTCGGCCAGGCGAGCATCGCGCCGACCGCCCCAATGCCCGGTTCTGCAAGTCTGCCGAGCATCTCCTCAAGCCATTGATCGTCAATGGCTTTTACATCATTATTCAGGAGACAAAGGACCTCGCCATGCGCGCTTTCGGCGGCGCAATTGTTGATTCGCGAAAAGTTAAATTCGCCCGGGACGCGTAAGATCTTAGCTCCGCGCCGTTCAATATCAGCAAAGTAGTGCAGCGTCTCAGGATCCGAAGAATCGTTGTCGACGATCAAAATTTCAGCTTGTGTACGCTCGACAGCGGGTCGAATGGATTCAATGCAGCGACGAAGCAACTGGTGCCGATTGCGCGTTGGAATGATGATAGTGGTGCGGGGGTTGTCATGCGCTCTAGTTATTCTTGCCGCGGGAAAGACCCCGGCGTGACACATCGCGACGCGCGCAGCCACACCACGGCGCTGCAAATGCGTACTGGTAGCAGCCGATAGGGCAAGACTTGCCGCGGCGAGGTCTAGTTTTGGTAAAGTCGCTAACGGGCCGGGGAGATGAACAATGCTGGCATGTGAGACTGTTTCAGCATCCAGCATGGCGTTAAATATCCGGTAGAGGTTCGAAGCGCCAGCTTCGAGGGATCGTTGTGCAATGTCACGCCGCAAGGCGAATAGGTGAGCGCAATAACCTTGCTCGAGCATCCGCTCGTAATCGAAGGCAGGAAAGGCAAGGGGCCAAAGCGAGCCATCGTCACTCTGCAGCTCAAGGTCGCCATAGACCACCTGCGCCTGCGGAAACTCAGTAAAAGCCTCGGCAATGCGTTGCAGTGCCAATGGCGCCAACACTGTTCCAGCAAGCGCGAATACAACAAGGTCGCAGTCCGCGCCGTCCTTTGCTAAAAACTCCTCTGCAAGCGCGACCGGCACACCAAACGGCTCTTCCGTTTGCGGTAGTGATGCCGCGATCCATTTGCTATGAATTTGCGCGTTGAGACTTTCCAATGTTTCCTCTGGTGCTCCGGCGCCGAGCATGATGATCGCGCTGGTGAGCGTCACTGGTGGTCCCTGCAAGACTGCAAAGCGCTCTCGCCAATGCTCGTAGTCATAAAGCGGTACTGACATCGGTAGCAGCCGATCAAATAGCTGTGCCCGTAGGCCTTCATCTTCCATCAGCCCCCGTCCCGCGATCGCCTCGCGAAGACCGTCTGCGTAGGCAATGAAGCCGACCGGTCCTCCGCCAATGTCTTCGCCGGCATCGTCAACCATCACCAGCTGATGAGCGTTTCCGTCGGCGAATCTTTGCGGCAGATGGAAGTCGAAGGCCCGCACCGGACGGGCGTCTGCCTCGGTCGAGCCAACATGCTGCCATGTCGAGGGCTGAACGCGTGTGATGGGAATGCCATCAACGAGAATAGTACCCGCGGTTGACGGCTGTTGGCCAGAAATCCAACCGGAAAACCGCAGTCCGCCAAGCCAGCGGACAGTACCGGAATTATAATGTTGCGATGCCTGTTCGGCAGATTCTGACAGCGTGATCGGTGAGCCGACAACGGTTCCCAGGTTCGCCAGACGCGCTTCGACCACGGCGCTATCGCTCACAACGGAACCATCAAGGATGCAAGAAAAACCGTAATGACCGTCGCCAATCTGCTCTTTAACGAGTTCAGCCGCGTAGGCGTCGGCGCGAACGACTTGGATTGGATAACCGTCGACCAAAATCTCGACAACAAATTTCTGGCTGGGATTGCTGGCGTCTACGACAAATCCGTAAAACTTTCGCGTGCCAGAGCGGCAAAAGTCAGTTCGTAACCCGCTCTTCGCAGCAAACACCGGCGATTTTTGCCGCCTGGCGGAGCGCTTCACTGTCACGGCATCCATCGGCTCAGTGCTCCGATTAGGTCATCAAGTGACGAACGAGGATCAAGCGGTAGATCAATCTTTTTTGACGGGACGTGACGCCGCGACCAATCGAAATAACCGGTTGGAAGGTCAAGTGAGGAAACAAAGGATAGAATCGGATGGGCGAATAACGGTCGCGTCGTGCTGACGAAAAGATTGCTAACGCCAAGGGCATCAATCAGGTGTCCAAATTCCTCGGGATCGACCGCTCCGGTTACAAAGACGTTGCTACTGCGCATCAGATCAATGTCGTTAAGCGCTGCGCCAATAACCGTGATTGCAATGTCGGGTCGAATCTTGCCGAGTCCGCGGGCAATGTCACTTATGAGCCGTTGCTCAGCGACACAGGACCGCAGCGGTACAAATCCGAGCTGACGACGAGCCGTCCTTTGGCGTTTTCGTGTCTTGGCACTGTAGCTTTCGTAGATCCGATCAATCTTGGCGACGGCGCGTCGCGACAGTGTGCTTGCGGCAAATGCCTCGGCCTCCGCGCACGGAACTATGATCCGTTCGGCACCCTCGGCAATCTGTCGCCAGCGTTCGAACCAATGGGCTTTGTCTGTGGTGTTTTTGGTGGGAGCCTTGTCACTCAAAGACTGAACAGCGACGACAGTCGCCTCGTCGTACCGACCAAGGCCCGCATCGGCAACGAATAGATCGTACGGGACCTTCAGCTTGAGCAGCAATTCGACTAACCGAAATGGTGTGTTTGTCGGGTCCAAAAGCTCGATTCGTGACGGTTCATTACCCTTGAGAAAATCGACTAAGGCGTCGCATTCACCGCAGTGGGAGAGATTGAATGTAAGGGACTGCGGCATCGCCTGCGCCGGACTCTTTACACCGACGATGGCGCCGTCGGCCTGGTGCCCGACCTCCAGGATCAACACAGGTTCCGTTGCGGTTTCGACTTCGCGCGCGCGTTGGCGTGCCGTCTCGCCAACGACACCTGTGCCTGCCACAAGCAATCTAGGAGGGACAGCCACGCACGCGGCTACGCGCTCAATCGCCTGGCGCGCCGTTCGCAACGGATCCGCGGCCATAAAGGCCGCGCATTCCAAGCGATGCTCGGGAAACCGCCGCTCCAATACGCCAAGATTGCGTACGACCAAAGACCGTTTTTCTTGTCCGAATGACTTGGATCCGGCATGTCCAACATAGACGGAGGGCAGACAAATATTTCTAAGTCCATGCCGTCGCGTCCGCAGGCAAAAATCGACGTCCTCAAGATAGCCGGGAGAAAAATCCTCCGACAACGCGCCGACGCGGTCGAGACAGGCGCGGGAAATGTAAAGGCAAAAGCCGACTCCGCTGGGTATATCGATCGCCACGCTCGCATTAACCTTTGCCGCGATGGCGTCGAGCCTTTCAACGTCGCGACGCGAACCGAGGCTGTTGGCTTTGTTTGGGATTGGGAAGCTGACAAACTCGCCGTTGTTCGAAAGCGGCGTAACGGTGCCGACATCGGATCTCGACCGCGCTGCGGCTGCAAGCCGATCGATAAAACCTCGCGGGACGATCGTATCAGAATTGAGAAGAATGACGTCGCCGTCCTTTGTGCGCTCAAGTGCGCAATTTATGCTGCCAACAAATCCGAGATTGCGCGGATTGACTATGACTTCGACCCGAGAATTGACCGCGACGTCGGCGAGATATCCGGCGATTCGCGTATCAGGCGTGGCGTCATTGACCAGGATCGCGCGATGACCGGACGATTTCAATTCGTCGAGCAGCGCGTCAACACAGACGCGTGTCGTATCGTAATCGCCATAGACCGGCACGATCACTGTTACTTGTTGATCGCGCGAGGCTCGGGGCCGTGGCCGAAACACCCGCCTATCCGGCGCGCTGTCATTTCCGGCGGTTCGGGTGGAATAGAAAATTCGATCAGCCGTTGTCAGCGAAATGAATTGAGGAATTGTCGACTTCGGCCGCGGGACGCGAAAACTGGTCGCGTGGCCACATTCGCCTAGGGGGTGAAACGCATCGGGCTCGAATAGACTGGTGCTCTCCTCAGCGCCGTCGGTAATTGAAACTTTGAGAGGAGCGTCACCCTCCCATACCGCCCAGCCCTCAATTGTACCCTCTAGGACGACGACCCTCGCAAAGAATCGCTGTCCATTGGCACGCAATGTCTGAAGGGCGAGACGCAGTAAGGCAAAGTCGGATTCGTGACCAATAATGGCGCGTGCCGCTTGCGACTGCTGTAGGCCGTTCGCCCACGTCAACATCCGGCGATTGGCGGGAACATTATCTGGCGCAATCTCGAGCGCTCTGGCGATATCGGCAATCGCTGCAGCTTTGTCACCGAGCCTATAGGATGCCTCACCCCGCAAGACGTAGGAGTGTGATTCGGGAAGCGGCGGAATTCGGCATCGACGATCCGCAAGTTTGAACGCCGCCGTTGCATTGTTTTCGGCAAGTGCCTGGGCGGCAAGGAGTTCGAGTGATTGGTGATGGGGTTCGTCAAAAATCGTGCGAACGTCAACCATCGTCATCGCTCATGTGACCGCGCCCGACGTCGTCGACCGAGGCACTGGAGTGGCCGCTTCCTGAAACTCTCTGAAGCGCGCGAATCATCTGTATCATCATGGATTCGGAGCCACTAAGAATTCAATGACATCAGACCGATTTTATCAGCGGGATTTCAACGCAAACCCGACTTCAGCCGCGTCGCAGCGAGAGCGTCATTCAATCATCTGTGTGGAGATGCCTAAGCCATCACTGGCTGATGAGACTTTGACCGACTACGAAAGACGCGAATCTGGCCCGCAATTCGACCGGATTTTCTGGCGGACGATTTAGACTGCGGCAGTTCGGCACCCGCCGACCGCTTGGGCTGTGCGAGTTTGGCAGCTGGTTGCTCGAGGCGCGGTCGTGCAGTCGTTGCCGCGGCGGGGAGGGGAGCCTGCTGCCAGGGAGCGGGTGTAGCAGATTTAGCTTGCGACCGTTTGGCGGCTGGCACCTTTTCCAAGGCGACGCGTAACCCTACAAGGGGTTCGCGGCCCGTCGGACCGGCCGCGACGATGCGTCTGCCGCTGATGCGCGTTGTTGCTGCGCCGAGGAAAATGGCGTCGACGACAAATTGCAGGCTCCCGGCGCTAGGTCCAGAGATTTCAAGCATTAGGCCGACGATCGGCATTGCCTTACCACGGGTCCCGGCAAACGATCCAAGACCCATGGCGCGGCCCGACACTGCCTGTGGCTTTGCGGTTTTCACCGCGTAACGAATCTCAAGATCACGAGATTTACCCGGCCAATCGATCGAGATGCCCTCGATTCGCAAAGGCCGTGTAGGACCGGCGACCCACTCGTTGGCATTCACGACCTGATCCCCGAAACCAGTGACGTGACCGAGAATGCGCAAATTGCTGAGATCGTACGCAGAACCTCCTTGGCTTGTCTGCGACAGCGGCGCACTGACTCTACCCTGAGTCAGTGGTTCAATCCTCACTGTAGCGGCGGCTGAGCCTCCGTCCTGTGTTGGCACAACTTCGACAGCTAGTCTTCCAGGGGTCAACGCTCGCACGACTAAACACGCATTGGGCTGCCACAACTCGGCCTCGTGGTGGTCCGGATGCAATAGAAAGCTTATGTCTTCGGTCGACGCGGGATCGGGGGCGACTTTAACCATCGGCGGGTTCGCCGTGTCTTCGGCACTCGCATAGCGAACCAGGAACAGTCCCCGATTGATCAGAACCGATTGCTGTTGTTTGGCGCGCTCCATTGCGCTTCCCCCATCCCTTTATCGGCAAAGTGCCCGGATCAAATTCGAAAGGCTAGGTCAAGCATCCCATCCAACTGTCAAAAAGCCTCGTTATTCGTCGCTGCAATGAAAATAAAATTTGATTAGAACGAAACACAGCTTGTCTGATCTTGTTGTTATCAGAAAATCTGCAAATGGCTCTGCGTGGTATCGTGTTGTCGCGACGAAATGGCGCGAATTTTAAACAGTACTCAGTTTAATTTTGTGCGGGCGGACTGTCGAACTATTCAGGATCCAATCAACTACCGGCATGTTTAGCAGCTGTCTCGATTGACGCTGGTCACGATGGCTGTGTAGCGTCGCGGCGTTGATCGAGATGGCGACATCTGTGTCGCGTCGTAGCATCGTTTCGTTGAACAGAAACTTTGGAGTACATAGCGATGGCCACCTACGATCTCAATCGATCTGGGCTGAATCACCTGTTAGCAGCGGATGGTATCGATCCCTCCGTCAGGGCAGCCATCATCGACTATCTCAAAGATGATGGGCTTCTAAGTGGCGGCGGCAAGGTGGCAGTGCAGGAGAGCGGTTATCCTCCCACGCTTGATCCGAGTGCACAGGTCCTTCTTGTCGACAGCTCACCCGTTTCGATTGGCACCGATCCGAATCTCAAGGTTATCGTTGACATTGCTGACGCCACCCTGAAGGTGACGGGAAGCAATAATGTGTTGGTCGCGACCGGCCCGGGTAACGATAAGGTCGATATGACCGGTTCGTCCGGAAAAGACGTGGTCGTAACCGGGTCAGGCAATGACACGGTGTTGGGTGGCCACGGCGCTGACAGCATCTATGGTGGCAATGGCAACGACGTACTCGTTGCAGGCGACGGTAACCGTCAGCTGCTCAAGGCTGGCGATGGCAATGATAAACTGACTGGCGGCAGCGGCAATTATGACACGATGACTGCTGGCGACGGCAACGATACGATGCAGGCGGGCAGTGGCAACTATCAGTCACTCAAGGCCGGCGACGGCAATGACAAGCTGACCGGTGGCAGCGGCAATTATGACACGCTGCGCGCTGGCGATGGCAACGACACGCTGCAGGCAGGCAGTGGCAACTATCAGTCGCTCAAAGCCGGCGACGGCAATGACAAGCTGTTTGGCGGTAGCGGCAACTATGACACGTTGCGCGCTGGCGACGGCAACGACACGCTGCAGGCAGGCAGCGGCAACTATCAGTCGCTCAAAGCCGGCGACGGCAATGACAAGCTGACTGGCGGTAGCGGCAATTACGACACGCTGCGCGCCGGCGACGGCAACGACACGCTGCAAGCAGGCAGCGGCAACTATCAGTCACTCAAAGCCGGCGATGGCGATGACAAGTTGTTCGGCGGCAGTGGCAATTACGATACGCTCAGTGGCGGCGGGGGTGATGATTCACTAGTTGGTGGTAGCGGGGCGCATCAGCTGCTCGAGGGCAATGGGGGTAATGATACCCTTGTTGCGGGCAGTGGTGGCGATACGCTTGATGGTGGCAGTGGCGACGATCTGTTCAAGGTCGGTAATGCCGGTAATGACACAATTAATGGCGGCAGCGGCCACGATACCGTTGATTTCAGTGATAGCTCCAAGAATGCTGATATCACGACCCATCATGGCGTGACCACGGTGCAATTCAGCGATACTGGCCAAAGCATCAAGGTCAGTGATGTTGAAGAGTTGGTTTTCACTGATAAGTCCGTCCATATCTAGTGAGGCGTTGCGGCTAAAACGCGGGGACGCTCCGATACGCGGAGCGTCCCTGTTTTTTTGCTTAGGCATGACTGGCGGCAAAATCGTCAAAACCGCCCGATTACGTAGCAATTAGCCTGTGTAAATTGGAATTTATTCATTTTTGCTGAGTTAAATGCGCAAGCCGCGGAAGTAATCGCCCGGTGGTCCGGTTGGAGCAGCAGCTGCCATATCGGTCCAATTTGAACGATCGGACGTGGATAAAGATCCGAGGGCGGCAATGACGACGATAACCAAGATCGAAGCGAATACTCCCGTCCCTTCGGCGGAACTGGATGCCGGTGACCGTTCTGGCTTGGCCTGTCTCGTCATCGTTGCGCGACACAGCGGCCTGCATCTCTCGGTGCCGCAACTCGTCCACGATAACGTCTTGACCGGGCAGCACGTCTCGCCCGACCAATTGATAAAATGCGCGCAGTCGGTTGGTCTGAAGGCCAAGATCGCTCACTTGGCCTGGGATGGTCTCACCGACCTCAACAAAGCGCTACCGGCAATCGTTAGACTCAAGAACGGCGCTTGCATGGTGCTGCTGCGGCTTGACGGCGGACCGAACGACAGACGTGTCGTGCTGCAGGATCCAAATGCGGCCGAAGACGCGCTGCTGGTGATTGACCGGATCCGGTTCGAGGACGCGTGGAACGGTGATGTTATTCTCGTCAAGCGCAACTACGAACTTTCCGATGAGCAGCAGCCATTCTCCATCGGATTGATTTCGGCCTTGATATTCCGTGAGCGATGGGTCGTTCGCGATATCGCAATTTGCGCCATCATTCTAAGTTTCCTCGCCCTGACGCCAATCGTGTTCTGGCGAATCCTGTCAGACAAGGTCATTTACTTCAAAGCCTATCATACGTTTTTGGTCGTTTGCGTTGCCATGCTGGTGTTGGTGGCGTTCGAGGCCGTTTTTGCCTATGTGCGCCAGTTTCTCATCGTGCATCTAACGACGCGGGTTGATGTCAAGCTCGCGACTTACATGTTCGACAAGCTTCTAAGCCTGCGGATGGATTTCTTTGAGCGCACGCCAACCGGCAAAATTACGCATGACGTGCATCAAATATGGAAAATTCGCACCTTTTTGACGGGGCAACTGTTCGGCACCGTCTTGGACTCCACCACTTTGCTTGTGTTCCTGCCAGTCATGTTTTTCTTCAGCCCGATCATGACGCTGATCGTGTTGGCATCGTGCGGTTTGATGGTGCTGTGGATTGTTGCAATGCTGCCATCGCACCGTCGCAAAGCAAACGCGGTTGAGGCCGCGGAAGCGGAGCGCGGGGCATTTTTGGTGCAAACCATTCATGGCATCCGCACCGTCAAGTCTCTGGCGCTTGACGCCAGGCAGCGCCACGTTTGGGATGTGCTGACGGCGCGTGTCGCAAAACTGCGCTTTACCGAAGGTCAATCCGGCAATTTGATTCAAGCTGGCGTGCGACCGCTGGAGCGATTTGCGGTAAGTGGATCCTACGCCGTGGGTGTTTACTTGGCGCTGTCGACCAACGATCCGGTCTACATCGGTTCGCTATTCGCCTTTCTGATGTTGTCGCAGCGCGTGTCCGGTCCATTGTTGCAGATGGCGAGGCTTATCAATCAGTATGATGAAGCGCGGATCGCGGTCGGAGTCGTTGCCAACCTTGTCAACCAGCCGGCAGAAGAAGGTCGTTCCGGCCACGGAGTTCGCACGCCGATAGAGGGGCATATTCAGTTTTCCAAAGTTACATTCAAATATACTGGCGCGGCAGGCCCGGCGCTCGATGACGTCTCGTTTGAGGTACCGAAGGGAACCACTCTGGGCATCATGGGACGAAGTGGCTCAGGAAAGACCACGATCACTCGGCTATTGCAGCGCCTTCATTCCGACTACAGCGGACTAATCAAGATCGACGGCATCGATGTGCGCGAATACGATGTCGATCACCTGCGTCGCAGCCTGGGCGTTGTTCTGCAGGATAATTTCCTGTTCAGCGGCACCATTCGTGAGAACATTACGGCGGGCAAAATTGACGCGACCTTTGATGAAGTAGTCCGCGCGGCGCGGTTGGCAGGAGCGGAAGAGTTCATCGAACGGCTGCCGCGGGGCTACGAAACCTATATCTATGAGGGATCGCCCAACCTCTCCGGCGGACAGCGGCAGCGGCTGGCAATTGCACGCGCGCTTATCGTCGATCCGCGGATCCTAATCCTTGATGAAGCGACGAGTGCGCTAGATGCTGATAGCGAGGCGATCGTCAATGCGAATATCTCACGCATTGCGCGCGGGCGTACCCTAATAATCATTTCTCACCGTTTGTCGTCCTTGGTGTCAGCCGACGCCATCCTCGTGCTCGAGCAGGGCTCTGTAGAGGATATTGGACGGCATGACGAGCTTCTGGCGCGCTGCGACATCTACGGCAGTCTTTGGCACCAGCAGACCAGCCATGTGACGGCGCTCAGCAACCGGCAGAACAAACCCCCACTGAGGTCACCAGCCCGTGTCTCCTAGCGCCGCCGCAATAGGTGTCATCCGCCAGTTTCAGTCCGAAGCGGACTCGATCACCGAAGCTACGCAACCGCGTTGGGCTCGCGTCACCGCGCTGACGATGGCTGGGCTGTTTGTCAGCATGATTATTCTCATGTGTGTGACCAAGATTGACCGCGTTGTATCGAGCGTCGGCGGCAAACTAGTCTCCACCGAGCGGACGAATGTGTTTCAGGCACTCGATGCATCGATCATCAAGAGCATCGACGTTCATGAGGGCGATGAAGTTCAAAAGGGCCAGCTACTGGCGACGCTCGACCCGACATTTGCCGCCGCGGATGTCAAGCAACTGAGGCAGCAGGTCGCCGGTTTGCGCGCACAGATAGAACGTGACGACGCGCAGTTGAACAACCGTCCATTTGTTTCGCCACCCGAAACCGATCCCGACGCCCTGAAATCCATCGCTGAGCAAAGAGAGTTCTACAACCAACAGGTCGCTCAATATAAAGCCCAGCTCGCCAGTTTTGATGGCAAGATTAACCAAACGAAAGCAACGATCCGAAAGTACCAGACCGATGCGTCGCGATATCAGGAACGCGAACAAATCGCTCAGCAAATCGAAGACATGCGAACAACTCTTGCCGCCCATGGCACGGGATCGCAGTATAATTTGCTGCTATCACAAGACCAGCGTCTGGATATGCTGCGAACGCTCGAGTTCGATGACAACAGCCTCGCGGAATCGCAAAACACTCTGTCCTCGATCACAGCCGATCGCGACGCATTCATTCAGCAATGGTCCACCCAACTAAGTCAGGATCTTGCGACAGCGCGAGGTAACTTCGAAACCACCGAAGCCTCATCGGAGAAGGCATTACGACATCACGATCTGGTTCGCCTAACGGCCGCCGATCGGTCGATGGTGCTGACAGTAGCGCCATTGTCAGTCGGCTCGGTTTTGAAGGAGGGAGACACGCTCTTTACGATCATGCCGGTAGATACTCCGGTGGAGGGAGAAATTCGTATTTCGTCGCGTGACATAGGGTTTGTACGGGCCGGTGACCGTTGTGTCCTTAAGATTGAGGCTTTCAATTATATGGAACACGGCACGGCTGAAGGCACCATACGTTGGATCAGCGACAACGCCTTTACCGCCGATGACAATAACCAGCCGGTTGATGCCTTTTACAAGGCGCGCTGCAGCGTCGATGCTATGCATTTCGTCGACGTACCCCCGAAATTTCGGCTGATTCCAGGTATGACGCTGCAAGCCGATGTGAACGTCGGAACTCGCTCCGTCGCCATGTATTTGCTGAGCGGCTTTCTGCGCGGTTTTGGCGAGGCTATGCGTGAACCGTGATGCTGGGTTGTTCTCATTCCCGAGCCGTTTTGCACAAGCGCTGAACTGCGACAGAACCATACAGGCGGGCAAGTGGCGTCACTTTTGCAATTAATAACGAATAAAAATCTGCCGCTGCCGAAATTCATGCAGCAGCTGCGACCGGTTTTAGGATTGGGTGGTCCAGCGCGCGGTAGGAACGCTGCGGAGTGGCATGAGCTTGCTGTGAACGTCTATGAGCAACGCCATTACAGCGATGCGCTGGCGGCCTGGATGGCGGCGGCGGAATTAGGCGACAACGAAGCCCTATATCGAATTGGCCGACTTTACACACGCGGCGAGGGCGTAATCCGCAACTTTGCGGATGCCGTTGTCTGGTACATGCGCGCAGCCGAGGCGGGCCATGTTGAGGCACAATTTCAGCTCGGGACCATCTATCTAAGAGGGGCCGCTCCTGAACAGAATGTGGCCAACAATTGGCTCAAGTCGGCAACCCAATGCAACGAGGACATCGCGCGGCAAAATATCAAAGTCTTGTTTCCGCACGGCATTGCCGTCGAGAAGGACCTGGAGGCGGCGTTACGCTGGATTTCGGCAGCTGCCGCGTCTGGCAACGCTGATGCGCAGACGGTTTTGGCTGAAATGTACCGTCGTGGGCTCGGCGTTGCCCAAAGTCACGACCTGGCACGTGACTGGTATCTCAAAGCTGCAGAGCAGGGACAGTCTTCGGCGGAATATGCGTTGGGAGATATCTATTCCTTAGGCCTTGGCGTTCCTGCCGACCACCAAGTCGCCGCGGATTGGTATGAAAAGGCCGCCCAGGCAGGGGATGCGAAGGCACGCGTTGCGCTCGCTTTTATTTATCTCAACGGCCGCGGCCGGTCCATCAATCCAGATGAAGCCGCACGCCTCTTTCTCCAAGCAGCCGAACAAAATGAGCCACGTGCACTCTATCATGCTGCACGCATGCATCTGAAGGGTGACCAAGTCCCTGCGAATCTCGACAAGGCCGAGACGTTTTTGCGAAGCGCGGCAAAGCAGGATCATCTACCTGCAATCATCGGCCTTGCTGAACTCTATACGCGCGGTAAAGGGATTGAACCGGATCTCCGCGAGGCAGCGCACTGGTACGAGCGTGCTGCGGAGCTCGGGGACGTCGAATCACAATTTATCATTGGTCGTCTCTATGCCACGGGTAAGGGCGTCGCTGGCAATCCGCGGGCAGCGGCAAAATGGTTCCTGCGTGCCGCGGAGGAGGGCCATGCCACAGCGGCTCACAATATTGCAGCCTATTATGCCACGGGAACCGGCGTTGAGCTCGACGCCGCAAAAGCAATCGAATGGTACAAACAGGCTGCAGCAAAGGGCGTTACCGCCTCGCAAGTGCAGCTCGGAAAGCTGCTTTATTCGATCGATCCCGACGGCACCGGTGATCGCGGGTCAGCCGTAGAGCTGCTCAAAATGGCCGCCGACAGCGGTGACGGCGATGCAAAAGTGGCGCTCGCGGCGCTCTACCTGCGGGGCGAGGGAATGGCACGGGAACCCCAACGCGCAAAACTATTGCTGGAACAAGCAGCCGAAGCGGGTCATGGCGCAGCGGCACTGCAACTGGGTCACTTGTATGTTGGCAAATTCGGCGACGCCATAGAGGTGCAGAAGACCGAGGCCATCAAGTGGTATAGCAAGGCAGCCGAAGCCGAAGAGCCCGAGGCTCAATATGCCCTTGGCATGTCATATCTAAATGGCAATGGAGTGACCGCAGATTTAGTATCAGCGACAAACTGGATCGAAAAAGCGGCGCACAAGGATTACCCCGCCGCACAGTTCCAGCTTGGCGTCATGTATTGTACCGGAAATGGTGTGCCGCAGGATTTTCCACAGGCCATCACATGGTACGAGCTTGCTGCTCAACTGGGCCATTCACTCGGGCAGTATAATCTTGCGGTCATGCTTGCTAAAGGTCAGGGCTGCGAGGTGGATCGAAGCAAAGCCAGATCATGGTTCCAAAAAGCCGCAACGCAGGGTCTGGCTGCGGCACAGCGGGCGCTGGAGCAATTTGAAAGCTCCGAGCACACCGAGACGCAGGCAGCTTCGCGCGCCAGATCGTAAGTCGACTGTCTTGCAGCAATTGCCATCTCGCTGGAGAATGCCGAATCGGCTGGCAATGCGCAGTTAGATACAGATAGCCACGACTCGTCATCAGCGCCGCCCGCAAACCAACGGCAGCTATGCCCAAAGCCTTAGACATTTTCAACAGATCAGCAGATCTTAAAACGATCTATTATCTTGGACAGCTTTCCGACGGGACGATGCTGACCCCAAACGAGGCGGAGGCGGGGCACTTTCTACTGTGGGCGAGTGTGTTCGGACGCAAGCTATACCACGGCATTGTCATCGATCCGGATTATTTTGACTATATCACAGAGCCGGTTGGTGAGTATCTGACACGCATCGAACTGTTCGCCACGATGCGGCAAAGACCGGGATCGGATCGTGGCCAAGCAAAGACCAGCAATAACCAAGCTGAGATGCAAGCTGCTCACCACTGGTACTACGGCAGCGGCATAGGCGAGCTCAATCTCGAAATATTTGCGACGCCACGAGAATTAGCTGCGTTCGCCAGTATCTGCGCGTCGGACGGTGAAAGCCGCCGCGGGCCGGCAAAGCAAGTTCTAGACGCTTCAAATCGCTTATCCGAAGGAGTAGCGGATACTTCGACAAAGCAAAAATCGACACTCACTGGTCAATCAACCGGCGCCGACGAAATTGCAGATCCACCTTTATGGTTGAGCATGAGGCTCGAAGCCAAAGCCACTAGCTCAGTCGGCGTAAATCTCATTGGTTATGCAAATGGTGTCCTCGGAATTGGCGAGGACATTCGTGCTACGGCACGTGCGCTCGGCAATGGCGGCATACCGTTTTCAATTCTCAATGTCGCTTTACCCGAGGCCATAACGCCATCGCAGACAACCGATCTCACTGGCTTCTTTGTTGATCGCCCAATATTTCCGGTCAATGTCTTTTGCATGACGCTATTTGAGACCGAGCGGATGCGGATGGAGATCGGATCTGACATGTTCCGCGGTCGCTATAATATCGGTTATTGGCCGTGGGAACTGCCAGCGCTTCCGTCGGTTTGGCATCACGCCTTTGACCACCTCGACGAAATCTGGGCGCTGAGTCCTTATCTGGTTGAGGTCTTTTCCCGCTACACGGACAAGCCCGTCATCCTCATGCCGCCCGGTGTCGCAATTGGCCCGGTCGAGCCTTTTGACCTTGGTACGCTGGGCATCGAACCTCGGACATTTGTTTTTCTGACAATGCTGGACTTTAATTCTTTCATGTCCCGAAAGAATCCAATCGGAACAGTCGACGCTTTCAAACAGGCGTTTCCACACCAAAAAAGTGCAGAACGGTTGATTATCAAAACTATCAACGGCGACACACACGCCGACGAGTTCGATCGTCTGCTCGCCCATGTCGGAAGCGATCCGCGGATCATCGTGGTTGACGGCACGTATTCTCGTGCCGCAACAAACGGGCTTATCAGCGCCGCGGACTGCTTGGTCTCCCTGCATCGGGCTGAAGGCTTAGGGCGCACGATCGCAGAGGCGATGCTGCTGGAAACCCCGGTGGTAGCGACGGACTGGTCCGGCAGCACCGCGCTTATCGACGATTCGACTGGTTTTCCCGTGGCTTACAAGCTCGTCCCGATACCCTCTGGCGACTATATCGGCGGCGACGGCTGCCGTTGGGCTGAGCCATTAGTCGAGGCTGCTGCGAAACAATTTCGATTGGTGCGCAAGGAACCCGATCTGGCCAAGCAGAAATGTACAGCAGCAAAGTCGCGGATTGTGCGCGAGCATGGACCCGGCGCTGTGGCGGCACGGGTGGCCGCGCGATTGGATCAAATTGCCGCTCGTTGGCGCCCAGTGAAACAATCCACCGGTGCCGGTAGCAAAGGCTTGCGAGGCAAGCGAAAGCGCGAACGCCGTTTATAGGCCAGCGGATAGGCGAACGCGACGTAGCGCTGGAGCGGCGCCTGCCGAAAGACAATGCTGCGCTCTAGGACGCCCATTCCATCATCTAAACCCGACAAGACGCGGCCGAACGCGCGGGTCAGCAATCCTGGGCCGGTGCTGAGCCATACCATGTCGTGATCACCTCGGGTGATCTCCTCTACGGCGGTTCGCAAGGCCATCACGATTACTGGGTGCTGGGGCACTGCACCGATAAAACTGTTGGAGAGAGCGCCGTATTCCTCCTGCGCGACGACCAAGTCTGCCTCGGGCGGCACAAACGTCTGCACGGGCGCGAGGCAAAGATTGTCGACGTCGGCGTAAAAGCCGCCCTCTTCCGCCAGAAAAGCGAGCCGAAAGATGTTGGCGCGCTGGACTGGATCGGCGGACCGTTCGAACGCCTGTCTGACTTCTGCCCCGTATGCCGTGTCGAGATAAGCCGCTGCGGTTTGGTCGCTAAACAGCCGGCACTCGAAGCCTGGATGGCTATCGAGCCATGATTGCGTCGTGCGGGCAACGTCGGGCGGAACGGATTGTGTGTGCCAGAATTGCGCAATGCGCCGCGGAATAGACATCACCTCCGCGGATAGCGCGGCCGTTGAGCTTTCCAACCGCCCAGCTTGCCTCAGTGCAATCAGCAGCATGATGGCAGGTGCGGTATTGTCGGGGTTATGGATGATCATGCTCAGCAGGGGATCAATTCTGAACTCAGGCGAAATATCGCGCAGGCGTTCCAGCTCGATGCGGATCGTTGCATCGAGCGTGAACTCATCAAGGAGCTGCCCAATGTGGGTTTGCGAAATGTTTTGCGATAGGCCACGAGCAGCATTCATTGCGGTATTAAGACGTACTGATTGCACGAGGTGATCCCGACATCCTTTGAGATCGAGCAGCTTTAGGCAGACGCGCGACGCCGAAAAATGATCGCCACCGATACCGGGATGGAGCGCGATGGCCTGTTGATAATGCGCCAGCGCCTCCGGTAGCAGCCATCGTGCCTCCGCAAGTTGACCTTGCAGCAGGGACGCACGGGCACGCTCCTCGATTGTTGCTGCCGGTAACTGGGTAAAAATGGCGTCAGCGGCACTGTCGTCGCCAGTTGCAATAGCGAGCTGGGCGAGTTCAGCCCACAGACAGAAATGCTGGTTGGTTGCCTCTGTTGCCTGCCGAAGCAACGCCAATGCGCCAAACCAGTCGCGTTGACGCCTGTAGAGCTCCGCGCGCTTAGCTAATATTTGCGGAAGATGATCGCACGCTGCATTTGCTTCATCAAGGAGCTGCACCGCGAGATCGTGCTGGCCAAGTTCTGATGCGGCTCGGCACGCGGTTAGATAAGCGGTGACATGGTGTGGTTGTACCGCAATCGCTTTCTGACAATAGCCTAAGGCGGTCTCGAAATCCGCTGCGAGGCAGGTATTCTCCGCGCTCTGCATTAAAGCTTCGAGATGGCCGGGATGAGTGGCAAGAACACGCTGCAATAAGCCCGTCGAAGCGCTGATGTCACCCAACGCGCGATGTTCGATCGCGAGCTCGACCATCGCTTGAGGGTCTTGCGGGTCATGCGCGAGAATTTCCTTAAAGACCGCGACGGCGGCCTCGCGGCGGCCTTGGGTACGAAGCACATAGCCTTTGTGAAGAAGGGCTTGCGGGTCATTCGGGTGTTTCGCAAGGTGGGCATCAAGAACGTCCTCGGCCTGATCGAACCGTCCCTCATGGGCGAGCTCGATCGCGAGCTGGGCGCGAGCACCGAAGTTGTCCGGGTCCCGAGCCAGCGCCACTTCAAACTGGACGAGCGCCGTTAGCCGATGCCCGCGCCGCCGGGCAATATGGCCCAGCATCATGTTGGCCGTCGCATCGGTTGATGAATCAGTATTCGGTGGCTCCAATAGCGACTGAGCCTCATCGAGACGATGCGTGTCGATCAGCAATTGGGCGAGACCCAGCCTGGCGCCCGAATGCTCAGGATGCGTATCGATCACCTCGCGCAGCAGCGCTTCCGCCTCCTCAGTTTGCCCGATCTTCCGCAGAGTATGCGTTGTCGCCATTTTGGCGGGCGTGTATTGCGGTGCCGCCGCCATTACTTTTGCGAACAGCGCTAGTGCTCCCGCACAATCGCCGCGTGCCCGCAGGACCTCGCCAAGTCCCATCAGCGCTCCAATATTTTCGGGCCCGAGCTCCAATGCCTGGCGCAGCAACGCCTCGGCCTCTTCGAGGCGCGCCATTTCGCGTAACGTGTTTCCGGCGAGGATCTTTGCTGACAGATGTTGCGGCTGCGCAATGATCACTTTCTCGAAAAGTTCGAGCGCCTCTGCACGATCACCGCGCGTTCGCAAAATTTCGCCAAGTCCCAACAAGGCACCGACATTGTCGGGCGCGATGTCTAGAGCTTGCCGCAGCAGCACCTCGGCCTCGTCGAGGCGCCCCATTTCCCGCAATGTGTTCCCGGCCGACACCTTGGCAGATACGTGCTGCGGGGCAGCTGTCATGACCTTGGAGAACAGCGCCAACGCCTCCGAGCGCTCTCCGCGCACACGCAGCACCTCGCCAAGAGCCGATAACGCGCCAATATTGTCCGGCGCTATGTCCAGCGCTTGGCGCAGGAGAGTCTCGGCCTCTTCGGCACGACTAAGCTCGCGCAGCGCAGTGCCAGCCGAGACCCTCGCGGAAACGTGCCGCGGGTTGATGGCTATTACTTCTGCGAAGAGTTCTAGCGCGGCGGAGCGGTTACCAGCCGCAAGCAACGCCTCGCCGCGCGCCATCAACGCCACAACATCCACACGTGGGGTGTCCTGTCCAGGTGTCGTCGGGGCGTCAGGAATTTGCAAAAGCGGCACTTTTCCCGATCCTTCGCGACGCGACCTGCTGAACCCGCCCTGCAATCGAAAACAGCTGGATGCCGAGCGTGCGATTATCCTTCAAGCCGTACTGGGTCGGCATTACGCTGTCAGGAGTATCGATGGTTAAGACGTTATCCTTTAAGCGCAGCGTCTGACCATCAGTTCGCAAGTTGATGAGGTGGCGGGACGTCACGTGTCGAGACGCCAAGCGCAGTCCGTTGAGGTAGATGAATACATCCTGTCCCAACAGGTCGGGAGAGATTTTGAACGCATCGAGATCCAGATCGATCTCGACAATCGCTGGGTTGCTCAATAGCCCCGCGGGCACATCAAAGATGATCTCGCACCACTTGCCCGACGACCAGCAAAACTCGTCCTCGGTGTCGTAAAAGTTTTGCAAACGGGCTGCGGTCTCTTGGTCCGGAGCGAATATGGTAAATTCATTATGATTGGGCTTGGCCTTCATTTCTCACGACCTCATTTCCTGGCAAGCTCATCGGGAATTCGCCCGGAAGCTTACTGCCTCACTTATCCGCGCCGGCCGCCTTGGCCGCCTTCTCTCTTTCGCTGATGGTGGCTCGCCCACGCGGGATGGTCCGGGAGACCTTATTTGCTCAGCGAAAGAAAACCACTCAATGGTGCGATTTCGGCATGCAAAGAGTAAATAATTCGAAGCAAACTATCATCCTCTGCCGGATGGATGGCTAAGAATGGAACATTGGAGCCGATGGCGTGAATGATGTTGTGCTTTCTTTGCGACACCAGGAAGTTACATTTAGAGATGATCCCTTTGAGCCTCAGTGGCGTTAGATTCTCGTGCCACCATGCCTTGTCCAGGAATTGGGGGAGAACGATTTCGTAGTCGCGCAAGAATAAATCGGCGAAGGTATTAAAGCCCAATACGTCGTCTTCCTCAGCTTCCCATTGGTGGTTTGTGCTGATGATTGGAACAATGCCGTAACCGCGAAATTGGCTCAAAACCGGACGAATTCGCTCGATATTATGCTTGAGCGCTTCGAGCATTGTGCGTTGGCCGGTGATGGACACTCCAAGAAGAGGTCTATCGGGCATCAGTGCTGCCAGCGTCATATCGGCGGCAAGTTTGCGTTCCGGGTAGAACGTAAGACCGGGTTCCCTCTTAAATGGCCACTCCAGACAGAGCCAGCGCGAAACATGATCTCGCACCGTGAACGACGCGCAATTAGTCAGCACGTTCTGAACGATTTGATCGCTGCCCCAGTCGGGATGGGTGATCTTGCCAACGCCGATATTGTAGACGTGGCATTCGACCTCGCGTTCTCCGCGGCTGGGATCGTACATCCAGTGCAACGAATCCCGCAGGCTCGGCCAAAAACCGACGCCGCCGCCGCCCAGCACTATGCGGTCAGGTTTAAGCGCCCAAAGTTCTGCTCGTGTTTTGAACCAGCCTTGGACTTTGACGAACCGCTCGGTAAATTCTCGACGCGCGCTAAAGACCCAAGCGTCCTCCGTAGGGAACTGCTTGAGCGCGTCGATGAGACAAAGCTCATCGCCCAAATTGCCGAAGCCATAGGACCCAAGAAAGGCGGTGCGCACGCTCGACCCTCCCGTTTAGCGGATCAAGGCAAAAAGCGCGGCAATCGTTGTCGTGATTTCACTGTCGCTTTGGCCGCTAGCCTTGACCCGCTACATCCATAACCCGACGCCCCTAAATTTGCGGTAATCAAATAACGTGTGGGCGTTTCGTTACAATGTGCGGGTAGGGCGATTTTCTGGACTATAACCGCCGTAGCAAGATGAGATCCGGATGGTTATCAAATCGACGTTCGCGTTTGTTTCGACTTTCTTAATCCTAATGGCCACTGTCGTGCTGGCTGAGCCGGTGACCAGCCGGGTCGACTCGACGACACTCGCTGGCAAATTGATCCTCGGCTATCAGGGTTGGTTCGGATGTCCCGGAGATGTCGCCCATCGAGGCTGGCGGCATTGGTTCGACGGCAAATCGCCAACCGTGGATCTGTTACCGGATACCAGCGAGCTTGCACCCGATGAACGCTGTCCGTCGGGCTGGTCAACGCCTGGGAATGAGCCAGTGTGGTTGTTCTCGTCTCAGGACAGCCGCTCCGTGGAACGACATTTCAGATGGATGCGAGACTATGGTCTCGACGGCGTCGCGCTGCAACGCTTTGGCGTCGGGCTAGCAAGCGCCGATTCCAAGGCGTCTGTCGATCGCGTATTGGCGAGTGTTCGGGCGGCGGCGGAGCAAGAGGGCCGGGTATTCTTTGTCATGTACGACCTATCTGGAATGGCCGCTGATAAGCTTGATAGCGTGGTCGAGGATTGGGCACAGCTCGAGCAAAGCCATCTGACCGCAGGCGTTGCCTATCAACGCCATCACGGACATCCGGTGCTGGCGCTGTGGGGGCTTGGCTTCAAAGGACGACCGATTACGCCAGCGATGGCGACAAACATGATCAAGAAGCTACGCGACGAAAGCGCCGCCTACGGCGGGTTGACGCTGCTTGCCGGGGTACCTGCCGGTTGGCGAATGCGCCAAGGTGATGCCGATACCGATGCCGGCTGGGATGCGGTCTATCGCTCGCTCGATATCATTAGCCCGTGGACGGTCGGACGCTATGCGGACGATGCCGGTGATGATTCCTATCGGCGAAACGATCTCGAACCCGATCTCGCTGAAACGCATCGATTGGGCATCGACTATATGCCGGTGGTTTTTCCTGGCTTTTCGTGGGCCAATTTGATGCGGGCGAGGGCGCAGCCCGATAAGGCGCTGCCAAACCAGATTCCGCGACGCTGCGGCAAATTCTTTTGGCATCAGGTTTACGATGCCGTCTCGGCGGGCACGACAATGATGTATGGCGCGATGTTTGACGAAGTCGACGAGGGCACCGCTATGTTCAAGGTCTTGGCCGATCATCGCCAGCTGCCGGCGAGCCCGGGTTTCGTTGCTTTGGATGCGGACGGCTGTGCGTTGCCGTCGGACTGGTACTTGCAGCTTGCTGGACAGGCAACGCTTGCGCTTAGGAAGCTCGGTGCACCCGGTGCAATATCACCCAACATGCCGATTACGCAGCCGCACTGAGTGTAGCCGCTAAAGCGGCGGCTGTGCCCTCTCTGCGCCGCTAAAATCCGCCCATTTTTCAACAGGCCATTGTTAAGGGAATTGAAAAGCAAATTGTGAGAAATCATAGCCACCTGAGGACAATAAGATGGTGAACAAGGTATTCACTGGCTCCATCGATGCGATATCCCCTGCGGGCTTCGTGGAGGGGTGGGCGTTAGCAAATAAAAACCATTTCGAAACCGTATCGGTTTGCATTCTGGTAAACGACAAGCCGATCGGCGCCGGCGTAGCTAATCTTTTTCGGTCTGATCTCCTGACGCTGGGGGTTGGCCATGGCTGGCATGCCTTCCGTATCCGGGTTGATCTGCGATCGCATCGCCGACGGGTTGTGAAGCTTTCCCTCGTCGACTTCAAAAGCACGGCACTCATCGCCGAAGCGAAATTGCGATGCCCGAGCAACTTTTCTGGCGAGCCACTGACCGTGGATTCGGTTCTGGAAAACGGCCTTGAGGTGACTGAGATGTCCTCGCTCAAGCTCGCGGAGCCGATCATGGCTGCGTTTATTACCAAGCATGGCGTGGAGAAATTCGTCGACTGCGGTTATTGCTACGTCCTTGGCCGCCCTGCCGATCCCGATGGTCAAGCGAGCTACGCCGCGCTCATCGGGTCTGGCAAGATGGCGCCACTGGGCTTTCTTGCCACTTTGTTCGATTCGGAGGAACGGCAGCAATCCAAGTGGTCAATGCGCGCGCCAAGCGATCCCGGATTCATCTTTGCCCCCGCGCTGATCAGCTAGGATCAAGGTCACATGCAGGTTCTGGTTTCGGTGCCCGGCAGTGCGCTCAAGCGACGTTGGAATGGCGCGGTCGTAGACGGCGATCTCGCCGCCGACCTTATCGATGACCCAGCTATTGTTAAGACGATCGACGTTTTGAGCTTTCATTTGTCTGGCTTGGGAATTGCAACAAAAATTGTCATCCGACCAGAAATTTTCAGCTCGGGCCCGGCGTTAGCACATATTCAAAAAGCCGTACCCGACCTTTGCGGCCATATTTTCGTCGGGCCGCCGCACCGGGTCAAATATCTCAAAGGCACGCGTAACCTCGCCTGCTTCGCGCCAATCGGCTCGACCACAGAGGCCGACGAAATTCGGCGCGAATTCTCCTATAATCCGCGCCGTTTGCAGAACATGCAGGCTTGCCTCAATGGCTTTGCGACGGCGGCGCTGCTGGGCGACCATAGGCTCATCAGCCATCCAATATTGCTGCCGAAAAAAAGCGTTGTCTCGCAATCTTCCGAGCGCCCGAGCAGGCGTAGAGCGCTTGACGATGCACTTGTTACGTCGCTGTTCCTGAATAATTTCGATTCGAATAATTCAGCGCGCGCGATGACGTCGCGGCTGAAACCACTTACAGAGTATCTCGCGTCGAGGCCCGGGATTCTCAACGGGGCGCCGGTGTTTCTAGCAACGATCGCGTCGCAGAGCGATTTGCTCACAGGCATCGCGCCGGCGCTGAGGGATTTCGCCTACTTATCCCTGACCGGCGCAAGCGCCACAGTGATCGTCCTCGTCGAAGACGCTTCGTCGTTGACGATTGAAGTACTCGAAGGGGTGGCAGAAAGACTGAATAGGTCGCTGCAGGCAGCTGGCTTTCATCAGAGTTTGATTGATAGTGACGCAATCATTATTGCACCGGCTCTCAACCCGATCGAAGGGCTTCTCCGTTTGACAAATTACGTATTGTTGTTCGACTTTGATTGGACCGAGTCGGAGATCAATCAACGGGCGTTGCGTTCCGGTAGTAAACCAATGCTGCTCGCCAATGCACATCCGACTATTCGGAATATGTATCTTAAGACCGCGCTGGTTGTTCCCGAGGAGAATAGACATTTGCGGCCAAGCGCGCTCGGCACGGCGATGCCATTTGGCTATCCGGCTACCGGAAGCCTGCAGAAAATCGTCGCCAGGGCATTGACCGACCATAGCTTGCTTAAGAATCGCGTCGCCATGTCCGAGCATGCCATCAGCGTATTCCGCGATGCATTGGCACGATTGAAAGCTGCTTTTGAGTGGAATGAGGCTTATGAAATCCGTTTTGGTTGATGCCAGTCCGCTTCTGGAGAGCCACTGGACCGGAATACCGGTTTTCACGGCACGCCTGCTGCGGCTTATTCTGGACGATCCTGACATCGATCCCGCCTTCATGATTCATGGCCGGCCGATCAAGCGTGAGCCGCTCTTGCAGGCGCTCGCGCTGCGAACCGGGGTCTATTTGCGAAGCGCTTACGAACAGGGAATCTGCATCGACCGATCGGGCGGACGATCGTTCGAAAAGGCGCTCTATCCGTCGGTCAAAACCGCGTTCGACTTCGTGCCGCGCGAAGCGAGCGTGATTCACGACCTGACGACCATCATGACGCCCGAATTCCACGTTGAAGACAATATCAGTTACCATCGTAACAATATCGCCAGGGAAGTCGGCACCAACGAGATCACCTTTGCGACGTCGGAGGCGACCGCGTCCGACATCTCGCATTATCTCGGCGTTCCGCGCAGCAAGACCCGGGTCGCCTATCAATTCGTCGATTGGCCCGCCGACTATCCCCTGATGTATCGCAGTCGATATCCGTCGGACACGACTCTGCCCTACGTTCTGGTGATCGGGACCATTGAACCGCGAAAGAATCTCAATCTGGTATTTTCGGCGCTGGAGGAGATTTTTAAGATCGATGACGAGCTGAAAGTGCTGGTGCTCGGCAAACCCGGCTGGCATCTCGACCAAGCGTTGGCGCAGGACGTCAAGCCGTTCATCGAAACAGGGCGTCTGCGATTCACCGGCTTTGTCAGCGAATATACCAAGTACTGCCTGCTCCGGCTCTGCCGGTTCACAGTGTTTCCGTCGCTCATCGAGGGGTTCGGAATTCCGGTGCTCGAATCGCTTACTGTGGGCAGACCAGTGTTGGCATCGTTCTCGTCGAGCATCCCCGAAGTCGGCGAGGACGCGGTGACCTATTTCGATCCGCTGTCGAAGGAGGATTTCGTGCTGGCGTTTAAACGCCTGCATAATGAGGTCATCAACAATCCAATGGGACTAAAGCAGGCTGCCAACACCGTTGCCGCACGCTTTACCGACAAGAACTTTTTTACTCCTTTCCGGCAGTGGATTTTGAACTGACCTCCACTGCCAGACCGGCCAGCGAAAAGTCCAAGCCCCGACCGGCGTGTGATTTGCGGCATGCCGGCCGTCGGAAAGTTGGCCAAAACCATAAAGAAATTCAAACGGATGACCCGGCCCCGAACCCCGCTGACTTTGGCACAGCGCCGCGAACGCAAGCGCGATTACATGCGCCGCTATCGCGCCACACCTGAAGGAAAGGCAACGACAAGGAAAGCCCGTCGCTCGCTCAAAGGACGCGAACGAAGTCGAAGGTATCGACGCTCGCCCAAAGGGCGCGAGGCACAACAGCGGGCTCGTCAGTCGCCTAAAGGCCGCGAAAGAGCACGCAGATATAACCACTCGCCCAAGGGCAAAGCGAGAGACCGGAGATTTGATCGCTCGCCCAAGGGAAAGCAGGCGCATCGCCGATATGAAGCTTCGCCCAAGGGAAAAGAAGCGAAGAGCCGCTACCGCGCCAAGATCAAGGCCGCGCAGCGAGCCGGGGCGATAACCATTCGGCCTACTCTTCGGCCTTGAACCATTGGAATTCCGAACAGGCTCTCACTCTGGCTCGAACGAATAAGCCGCCAGGAGTTAAGGGGTCAGCGTCCTTGCCACGCGGAAGCCCAGAAGGTTGCCGCGCGAGGCATGGTCGTTCCAGAAACGCCCGGCAGAGCGCAGGAGCTGCGGATAGCTGATCCAGGAGCCGCCGCGAACGACACGCCGCCGGCAATCGACGTCGAGCCACGCCGAACCGTCGCTCGGTGCTCCGGCATAATTTTCATGGTAGCAATCCTCGACCCACTCCCAGACATTGCCGGCCATATCGTAGAGCCCGAATGCATTGGCGGGGAACGATCCGACCGGTGAGGTCTGGAGGTTGTCCCATCGGCTGCCGCAGCCCTTGCAGTTGGCATTTGCCTTGCCGACGCTGTCGCCCCAGGAGTAGGCCGTCGTGCTGCCGGCCCGCGCCGCATACTCCCATTCGGCCTCGGTCAATAGCCGGTAGGTTTTGCCCGTTTTGCCGGACAGCCACGCCACATAGGCCTTTGCGGCGTCCCACGATACGAAGATCACGGGTTGCCGGCCGCGCCCCCAATCTCCATCGATGGGTTTGTAGCCATCGCAGCCGCCATCAGCGACGCAGGCGTCCCATTGGTCGAATGTCAGCGGGAACCTGGCTACCGCGAAGGGCTTGGCGATGGTCACGTGATGCTGGGGACTCTCGTCAGTATCTCGACCCGGTTCGGCGGCCAACGAGCCCATCGTAAAACTTCCCGCCGCGACGGCGACCATCTCCGGACACTGGTCGCAGTCCTTAAAGACTTCCTTCGGCTTGCGTGCCGGTTCGGCTGGTGGCGTCGCGGCGCTGGTTGCGGACTGCAGCGGCGCTGGTGGCGGCCCAACTGGAGCGGGTTGGTTTTGGACGGCCTGTGAGGGCTTTGCGGTCGCCCCCGCCGTCAACCCATAACCAGCGAATTGCGTCTCGATATTCGGTTGGATGGTCTTTGCCGCTCGAATGTCGGCGTTGCCGCTCGCCAGCTCGCCGCGCTTTAGCTTGGCAAACCCGCGTCCGAACAATGAATTTGGCGACTTTGGGTCTAACCGCAATGCGGAATTAAAATCGGCGATCGCCGATTCCCATCGACCCAGTTTGAGATAGGTAAAGCCCCGCGAATCGAACGCTGCCGCAAGATTTGGCTCCAGTCGGATGGCCTCGTTGCAATCCGTCAATGCCTCCTGCAACTGCCCGACTATAGCGCGCGTCCAGCACCGCTCGTTCCACACCGCCGCCATTGAGGGCTGAAGCTTGATCGCCTGGTCGAAATCTTTAAGCGCGCCAGGGTAGTCAGCCTGTTTCTGGTAAATCTCAGCACGGTTGGCAAATGCGTCGGCATAGTTTGGATCAATAGCAATCGCCGCAGCAAAATCCTTCAGGGCGAGATCATAGTTGCCCTGTTTTTGGTAGGCGACGCCGCGATTGTTAAATGGTTTGGCGTATGTCGGATTGAGTTTGATCGCCTCGTCGTAGTCGGCAATGGCGAGATCGTACTGCCCCTCGCTGGTATAGGCGTTGCCCCGGTTGTTGTAGGCGATCGCCAATACTTGCGAATTTTTGGTATTCGATTTTATGAGCGCAGTGCAGCCAGCGATCTGAGGCTCAGCGGTTGTGCGGTCTTTACCGTTGCACAAGTCGACATCGTTGGTGCTCTGCGCGACCGCCGGTCCTACAAGCAACAGCAGCGTCAGGATCGATGTTGCGACATAGCCGATGCTTGGGGCTGCATTATTTCGCATGTCCATATTCCGCATCAGGCTACGTCCGAAACGCAAACCCACATTGAGTGCGGCGTCGTCGTGTTGTGCTGGACATTTTCTCGGCAGGTGTCCGCCTCGACATGATTGGTATCATGTTCAAGCGTCACGAAAAACTGTCTCGTTGGGGAGACCAAACTTCCCGAAAGGAGCGACGCGAAGAAGGAACGTCAGCTCGATTGTGGAGCTCTACTTTTTTTGTTCGACGAGTGTTGAAAACTTGACCGTGCCGTCGTCCAAGATTTCGACGCGCGGAGCCGTTCCTCGAATTCCCATCGTTCCGATGGGCGTGTCAACCTTCATGTCGCCGGTATGCGCGACGTCGCCAGCGATGAAAGTGAATGTTCCCTTAGCCAGACTCATCACGCTGGAGTTTGAATGACCCTTCGGATCGTAGACAAACTCGTTGACTTCCATGCGCGCATTGCTGGAGACGTTGAACGACGAGCCATCGGCGAATGTCACGCCGAGCGCGCCATCGGCGCCGGTCTGGATCACATCGCCACGATAGACCAAGTCACCGACCTTGGTCTGTGGGGTGCCAGCCGCAGGTGCATTAACCTGAACAAGGACCGCAGTGGTATGTTCAATGTGGACAGCCCCACTCACCGTGAGAACCTTGCCAATGGCGCTCACGTCGAGGTCGTTCGGTTGCGCCAAGCTCGCCTGAACCCAAGCCAAACTCGGGAACAGGCCACTCGCGCCAAGACAAAAGCCGGCCAATAACAGGCCAGCTACACGGCCATTCATGGCTTCCTCGATGCGGGCCAGAAGAGTTTATTAGACATTACATAGATCTTTTGCCCTCGCGTATCAATGCGTCGATCCCGCGGCGATCCATGTCTTCTGTCGCTCCATTGGGCGAGAAGGTTCTATGCAACCTGCGGTAGTATATGATCGTTCAATGTCCGCAGGAACTGCAGGAGTTTAGGAACTCGAGTTCACGACCGCTTGGAACTTTAGTTCCCGCTTGCGGCACAACCGGCGTCCGGCGCGGCATAGCGCCTCGGGGCTTAACTTAACTGTCAGTTAACCCGACGAATTCCGATACAAGTCGAGAAAATATCGCTAAAATCCTATGAACCTCGGGGCCGGACCTCGAGACCAAGAACAAAAACCCTTGAGATCGATTGCTTCCGATTGCCGCGCCCCAGAAAACCGAGCGCCAGGGGGGCAGGGCAGCGGAAGCGGGAGACGTAGCATGTTCCGCAGCGCTACTGCTGCAGACGATGGTTTTGACGTTGGTGCCGTTTCTGTTTCGGGAATGGTGAGCACACCTGCCGTCGGCAGATTTCAAATTGTGACGGGTTTCGTCACCATCACGCGCGCGAACTTTGCCCATCAGGCTACCGTCGGTGATCTTGTTTACGAAGGCGACCAGATCGAGACCGGCGCTGACGGCCTCGTCGCCATTGCCTTCGTGGACGGGACGACGTTTCATCTTCAGGACGATGCGCGCTTATTCGTGGACGAGTTTATTTGCGGGGCGGAGACAGCGGCGCATTCGGCACGGTTTCGCCTCATAGAGGGCACGTTCGGTCTTGTTGCCGGTAAGATGGCAGCGGCGGGGCGGCTCGTCATCGACACGCCGCTTGGGCAAATCCGCGGCAGGGCACCGGGGATCGGCTTCGGCAGCTTGGCTGTCGCCCTTCTGACCTTTGGCCTTATTCGCGAATTGGACGCCCATCCCGCCGATCCCGCCTATCTTGATGATGGGCACATCAACTACAAAGATCTGCCGCACGGTGTCTTCGCGATCCATTTCAAGGGCGACCCTGCTCATGGGATTCCGCCGCAAGACATCGTTGTCGACGATCCCGGAGTAACGGTCGTTATAAGGCTGCGTGGATCCGGCCTTAGCGTCCAGGAAGTTGTCAACAGTCCGACAGAAATGGCGCAACTGCAGAGCGCCTATAACGGCGCGCTCAGTACCTTCTTGCAGGGACAGGAATTTGTTCAGCATTACCAGCGCGCCGACGTAACGCCGCAGTCGACCGGCAATGGCGGCAGTTCAACGTCGCCCAACCAACTTCTCCAGCCGAATAACCCGGATGTGGTCCACGTCAGCCTCGGCACTGGCCCCGTGAGCGGTGCGCCGTCGAGCAGCGGCCCTTCAACTCCGGCCGCGCCGGTCATCCTGTTTGTTCCGCCGCCGCCGCCACCGCCAAGCGGGAGCTGGACCTCCAACACGTTGGGGGAGTTTTACATTTTCCAGACGCTCGGTCCGCCGCCCGTTATTTTTACCTCTACGACTACGCTCTTCACTGTTCCGACGAGCGGAATAGACGGCGATCCGGGTGCGGGTGGGATATTCTTTTTGTCCGTCGCTGCTTCAAGCATCACGGCCGATTTCAACTTCAACGGCACCTTCGTTCCATCGGTGTTCAACGGATTCGAAGTGATGGATCAGAGTAACGATCCTCTGATTTCAGGAGTAACGATTGATGCTAGCAGCAATCTGTCTGGCATTGATCCCAGTTTCATCAGCTTCGGTTCCAATTTTGTGCTGATAAACTTGGCCGGCTTGACTATCACGACGAGTACGGTCCTCAAACTCGATCTGACGTTCGATCCGCCAGTCGATGCCTCGCAATTCCATACGATGCCGGTTCTTGACGGCTCGGCGGTGGCGGCAAGCAATCCTGGAACCTTGACGGTGGCCGACGGCACCGCGCTGGCGCTCGTTGGCAGCATCGAAAATACCGGCACGATCTTCGTTGATGCCGTGAGTTCCGACACGGGTATCGAGATCAACGGCAATGTGATGCTCGCGGGCGGCGGTCACATCGAATTGTCGGAGAACAACCAAAACTATATTTTCGGCAGTGACGCCACCTTGACCAATGTCGACAATACGATATCGGGCGGCGGTGACATCGGTAACGGTACGCTGGTGTTTCATAATGAAGGTGTGATCGAAGCGCTGGGTCCCTATGCCTTGATCATCGACACCGGCAGCAACCCGTTCGACAATACAGGGACGATCGAGACTGACGGCAGCAGCCTGCTCATAAAGAGCCCGGTGATTGGGGGCGGCAACGCCGTGATCGCCGGCGGCACGCTCGAGTTTTTCGGCGCGAGCGACAACAATGTCAGTTTTATTGGCACTGGGCTCGGCATCCTGGCGCTTGATCAATCGCAAAACTTCACCGGGCATATTTCCGGGTTCAACAGCCAGGACAAGATCGATCTTGGCGATATCGGTTATTCCTCAGGCACGACACTCGATTACGCGGCAAACGCTACCGACAGCGGTGGCGTCCTGACCCTGAGCGACGGCACACACACGGCCGATCTCGCTCTGATTGGGAATTACACGTCCTCGTCGTTCGAATTGTCGAGCGACGGCCACGGCGGCACGGAGCTCTTAACTGCTTCAGCCACGGCCAGCGGAGAGACTGCTGCCAGCAGTGTTGCCGCCAGTGATAGCGGATCGACCGATGCGGGTCAGAATGTCTTGACCGGAATCGTAACGTTTGCGGAATCTGATACGTCCAATTCCGATACGGCGAGCGTCACACCGGAAGCTTCCGGTGATATTGGGTCTTTCGCGGTCGGTCCGGTCAGCGAGAACGCCGGTGGCGTGTCGGTTGACTGGGGATTTGCCTTTAACAACGATCAAATCAATTTGGCGCCGGGTCAGACACTGACACAGTCCTACGCTGTGAACGTGGCGGACGGGCAAGGCTTCACCGCCGAGCAGACCATATCAGTCTCTATTGGCGGTGCCGGGAATGATAATTTCGTATTTCAGCCGGGTATCGGCGCCGATACGATTGCCAATTTTAATCCGCAAGCGGACACCATTGATCTCACGCATTTCAGTAACATTGAAACGGTACAGCAGTTGGCGTCGCTGATTACCAACGACGGCCATGGCGATGCGGTGATTGACCTTGGTCACAACGACAGCATCACGCTGATCGGCATGAGCCCGACTGAACTGCACGCCGTTCTGCAAAGCGCCGTCCATCTCGCTTAAAATCGAATGCGTCGAACTTTCGGTCGAGCGCAATTTTGCGCCCTGGACCGCCGCGCTGTTACTGGAGCGCCGAGCTTCGGCGGTTATCTTATGGGCGCCGACGACTTGCTCGTCAGGTAACAGGAATGAGGTGAGTGTGCAGTAAACTTGGCCGGAGGAGAGGCCGCTAGTCGGCCCTGCGGCTACAGAGCCATAACGGCCCCAAGACCCGCCGTTTGCTTCGGTAAGCTGGCAGGAATGGGCGGGCCGCTCGCCGCCTCGATTGCTTCTGCGACGGAGAGAAGCGCAGCTGCTAAGTCGCGCGCTCGGTCAATCGTCAGTGTAATTGAATCAAATTCGCTGGTTTCGCTATACAGGGCGTTCTCAATCTCCAATGTGACGATGGCCTGCTCGAGGGACACAAAATCCGCGCAGATGGAGACTTCGTCGCCATTATCTGCCTCAACCACAATACGCATCGGAAATATCTCCTTCGAGCGACGGTATACCGGCAATTTCCTCGAAGCCGATGAAAGCATTATCAAAAATTTTAACTTACCCCGACGCAAAGGAATATTGATGTCCAGGCTGACGAAAGAGGCGGAAATGGTCAGGAGGGGGTGCGCGGGCGGCCCTATGATAACCATCGATGATGCGGGTCGCGGAATCGAGCCGGCGAAGTTGGACTGCGGCCAGGCTGAACAGCCGCCTTCAGAGCGAAGTTCGGAGGGGAGACCCGCTGACGGTGGCGTCGCTCGGCCCCGGGGCTGATTACAAATGCCGCGGTGGGCCGTTTCAGAACTTTTCGCTCAGCCGAAGCCTAACGATATTGGCAGCCAAATCGACGCTATGGTTGAACGTCGCTGGCAAGGGTGCGGCAGTGCTCACAAAGTTTGTGCTTGATGTCGAAATGTCATTGAACTTGACGTAGAGATATTCGGCGCCAAGCACCCAATTGCCTTGCAGTTTGGCCTCGACGCCACCGCCTGCGGTCCAGCCGGCCTTGACCTGCGATTCGGAACCGCTCTCCGTTGAAATGCCGCCGCCGAAATTGTCCATGTAATTCCAGTTGCCCTTTAGTTCGGAAACAGCCAACCCGCCGGTGCCGTAAAACAGATAGTTGTCGCTGACGACGAACCCGAGGCGCGGTCGGGCAGTCAACAGCCAATTGGTTGTCAACGCCGACTGAATCGTGGCGGTGCAGACGCAACCTGGGGCCGGGGAGAAAAAGGTCGCGGTGCTTGAACCTTGGCTGCGGAAGTACTCAAAATCGGCCTCAAGCCCGGCCACCCAGTTCCCGATTTGCCAGTTGTAGCCGGCCTGAGCGCCGCCGGTAAATCCGTCAGTGCGGAAGCTTTGACGGCCGCCGTTGGCAACGTCGCTGACGCAAGCTGGACAGAAAGCGAAAAAGCCTGATTGGGCTATTGTCGTCGACGGATCCGCAGTACCCCAGTCACCGCCAGCGTTCAATCCAACGTACCAGCCGGCCCAATTGGCGACGGGTGCAGGTGGCGGTGGCAAAGGCGCCTTGACTGCCACATCGGCCGCATGCGCCGCGCCGACGGAGATGCAGATTCCGAAGGTCATGGCGGTGAGAATGGAAACGATAGTTTTCACGTACGCCCCTTAAACCCCACGAAGACCCAAGAGTATAGCATTACATAGGTATCGAGGACTGAGCCATTTTTGCAACAATAGGTCACGAAATTTAATGATCGATTTAGCATGATCCCTTTAGCAGGGGGGTGCTCAAGGTCGCTCTCCAAGGGGGACGGAATTGGGCGATTACTGCGGTTGCCGGGGCGCATTCCTCCGCATTCGAGATTTGGCCAGTGGACGCTGCACAGGAGGAGCGCTGCTTTGCGCTTCCTGCGCGAGCCGAAAGCAGCGGTCCGCGGTGACCGGGGAGGCGCAGCGCCCACCCGCCGCTAAAGCGAGCGAAGACAAAAAGAAGACCGCCAAACGGGCGGTCTTCCAAACTCAAGATTAAGAGCCGAGGAAGTTACGCGGCAGCAAGGGCAGCCGCTTTACGCTTTTTGCGCGACAGCAGTCCCACCAAGCCCAGACCGCCAGCGAAGAGCGGCAACGTTGCCGGAAGAGGAGTGGTGGACGCAAGAGGATTTGCATATTCGAACGCGGCCGTGCCGGTATCAATCAATTCCACAGAGCCGACACTCGTCCCGTTAAAGGACCACGTCACCACGTCAAAGCCATTACCAGGCGCCGGCGGGGTCAAGGAAGCGCCATTAAATGATGCCAGCGGGGAACCAGTGCCGTTATTCGAGGCAAAGAACTCAACTATATTGTAGGTGTCCGGCGACCCCCAAAACAGGCTGAACTGCGTGTCGCCGACAGGAATCTGATAGATCGCGTCGCCTGCGGCTCCGCCCGTCCCACAACTGACGCAGCTATAGGGCGCCGTTGCAACCGATCCTGTCGGAGGGGTTGGATCGCCAGTCCAAGGCGACAGTTGACTATTTGGTATGCTGCCCTGGGTAGTCATCCAGTTGGTGGAGGAAAACGGTGTGGGGTTGGAGGCAGCGCCAGGGTAGATCGTATTTTCCTGGTTGGAAATTAAAATGGATGCGCTCGCACTCTGCGAAAACGCTAACACGCCCAAGAGGCCAGCAAGCGCGACGCTTGAACTAAGACCCGGCTTCATTGTTTTTTCTCCACATTGACCAAGGTTACCGCGACCCTTATGGCCGCTTGTTGCCCTTTGGCAGAATTCGAGGCCAATACAATCCTCCGTAGGCGTGGCTGTCAATATATCTAAAGTTAGGGGAAAAGCTTTGGATATCATAGTGGCGTATACAAAAACATCTAATGTTATCAGATAGTTATGATTACATCGGGTATGGCGGTAAGGAGCGTGAAACCGGCGGTCTAAAGTGCTTATTTTGGTCGTGATCTCAATCCGAGCGAGCCGCTTTTGCCGCAAAGCACGCGAGGTCGATTTTCCAATGGTCCGTTGCATTGTTGGCGATTCCGTAGCCGACTAAGCAATCGGATGCCGCGGATCAAGCATGGTTGCGAGATTCCATGCTCTCACCAAACCACAGGTAGTCTCGGCGATGCCGCGAAACATTTTGCTGATGACAGCGACTATCGCGCCGCTGCCGGGGATCCCTCTACTCGCGCGAACCGACCCTAAATTGAGATTACAGGACTATCAGGCAGCCCTGGCGTTCTACGTTAGGCTGCTTGGCAATTGCTTTGATGCGATTATTTTCGCTGAAAACTCCAACTCAGACGTCTCGCCACTCGCTGCAGCTATTACTGCGAATAGCTATGCCGCCAAGGTGGAGTTTGTTTCATTTTACGGGCTGGATTATCCGCCCGCGTATGGACGTGGCTACGGAGAATTTCGCCTCGTCGATTACGCGATCGAGAATTCAAAGTTGCTCTCGGTTGACGATGTAATCTGGAAAGTAACTGGCCGGTACATTGTCGAAAATATCAAGTCGCTCGTCCAATCGAGACCAGCCGCTGCAGACCTTTATTGTAATATGCGGAATTATCCGGATCGCCTTTGTGATCTCTATCTCATGGCGTGGACGCGGAGCGGATATGAATCCGCCATCAAGGGCATCTATCCCAAGCTAAGAAACGACGTCATTCCGAATAGACTCACAATCGAGGAATTCTCATTTCGCAATCTGATTGATCCGTTGCTCGGCACGATGAATGTGGTTCCTCGATTCAAGGTCGCGCCTGTGGTCCACGGCGTGAGAGGCTGGAACAATACTCCATACAGTAGGCCATGGAGTTTCAAGATCATGGCTCGCCAGCTTGCGCATAAGCTTTTGCCTTCATTGTGGATTTAGGCAGCATCGCAGTCTGCTGTGTGGTCGGCTGGTTCCACGCACTTTGCTTATTCAACCCGAGCCGACGCATGATACGGCTGACGATAGCTGGCTTGTTTTTGCTGCGGGGAACTGGTTGCCTGCCGAGGGGTCCAAGGTATTTGGCAGAATGGGGTAACGCCATGAACAAGGCCAACGGGACGCTGATCATTGTCGCCCTGGCTTGGATCTTTTCGGGCGTTCAAGTCATGGCGTGCGCGTTCGATACCGATTGCTCACCAGGCAGCAAATGCGTCAAGCCGAAGGGGCGTGTAAACGGCATGTGTACGGGTGGTTTGTTTCCCGGCAATAAGCACGACCAGAAGCCCTATACCGACCCCTTTGACCCGAATCGCACTGCAGGAGCGACCTGTTCGTTCAATATTGAATGTGGCCCAGGCAACCACTGCCAGAAGGGCTCCGGCATTTACGGCGTGTGCGTTCGGCCCTGATCGAGCTATTTCCCACGTGTTGAAGCCGTTCGATTACGATTTTTCTGCGCGCCTGTGGCAAAACTGGCACAGTCTCTAAGCCGCTCAGGATGTAGATTTATTGAGGAGCTCGCAGGCCCGCGGCTGCGGGATTCTCCGATTCGTTCCCTAGGCTCGTTGGGGACGGTTTGTGGCGTTGAATCCGGGCCAACTGCAAGTGCTACCATTGATTGCTCGTTGATCCGCGCGGGTACTGGGGTGCAATGCTTGGCTAGGATCGCCAAAAGGGGACGGGGCTATGATGAGAAACATTTTCAGCTGGGCTGCCATCCTTGCCATAAGCCTGCAACTTGGCGGCTGCCTCAGAGACTATGGCCCGGTCACCACTGACTCGGTCCCGGTCCCGCAAACCGCTGTAGCGACACGCCTGCAGACTGGCGACGAACTTAAGATCATCGTGTTTGGCGAAGACGCCCTCAGCGGTGTCTACGACATCAGTCCGGCTGGGTCGATCGCCATGCCCCTCGTTGGTGCAATTATGGCGGCTGGGCGGACAAGGGGTGAGCTCGAACACGCACTCACCCAAGCCTATGCGAGCGGCAAATTCCTCCAAGAGCCGAAGATCACAGTTTCTGTTGTTACGTTCCGACCATTTTACATCTTTGGCGAAGTCACGACCCCCGGCAAATATGCCTATACGAGTGGCCTTGACGTGCTGACCGCCGTTGCCACAGCGGGGGGCTTTACTTACCGCGCCACGCGAGACTCGGTTCTGATCCGGCATCCTGGCGAGGAGGTCTGGCAACAATACTCATTAGCCGCACCGCTAGCGGTTCAGCCGGGAGATCTTATTCGTATCCCAGAAAGGTACTTCTAGATAACTGTTCAGGCTTGGCCGTGTCGCTCTACAACAAATTCGGATTTTCGTACGTGACGCTGAACATCAGATGCTCTGTGCGAAATCAAATCGAATAATCGGCTTCGCCGCCCTGGCGGTGTTCAGTGCGCTTTTCGCTTTTGGTGGAGTCAGCGCAGCCCGCGCACAAGCCGAACCGCCATCGAGCATTCCGGCCGGCGGCCCACCGGGTTACGATCCGAATGCGATCGCGTTCAACAGCTGGCTACTCTACCCATCGGTCAATTTCCTCGCTGAGAATTCCGGCAACTATTTCATCACGCCGCAGTCGAAGCTCTCCGGCTGGTCATACGGTGTTAACCCGGCCCTGACCGCCATTTGGTCCAATGGAATTCATACCACAACGCTCTACGGCAACTTCTCGCAGCTTCAATACCCTCCGGATAATCAGGTTCCTCAAGAGAGCAAGATCAACTCGATCAGCGGGGAGGGAACGTGGACCCAGCAATATTCGCCGCTGCGCGATCTCAATTTCACAGCCGTTGCCGACTACCAGCACCAAACGCTTCAGGCTGGTCTGACGAGTGCAATCCCTCAACTTACGCCGTTCACGGGGTTCATCGTCCTGCCAGATGGTAACATTCAAGAGCCGAATGGTACGATTATTAATCCGACGACTGGTCAAGTCGTCGGTCAAGCCGGTGGTGCGGCGAGCGCCAGTCCAACGTCCTTCTTTAATCCGTATGATACGTTCACCGGCACGGCCAAAATCCAGAAACTTTTCAGCTATGGCATCGTCGATCTGAGCGCATCATTTCAACGCACGGTTTATGAAAATCAAGGCACAGCCAATTTCGACAATAAGACATTGTCTGAAGATGGCGCATTTTGGCTCGGATCTGTCTTCTATGTTTATTCAAACGGCCAATACAACTTCCGTGATACTGACCCAAGCTCTATTCCGGGCAACAACACAACCGCATACCGAATCATCGGCGGAGTAGGCACGCGGCAATTCGGGCTGTTTCGTGTTTCAGCCTATTTTGGCCATCAGGGGTCCGGGACGTCAGGAGGGCAATCCTCGGGGGGCAATGTCTTCGGCGGAGCGTTGACGTATTATCCAACGCCGGCTTGGACCGTCAGTGCCACTATCGACGAGACAATCAATCTTTCGCCGTCGGGTGCAGCGCCGTCAAACCAGGCAATCGGAATCGGCGGCATTACGCCATTGCAGGTGTCAACAAGCGGCTCGACGCAGACCACCTCGACAGCATTGCACGCAACTGACGCGATAAATGCGCAATGGACGGCCACTGGTACGTTTGGCTTCGTGCATGTTGAAAATATCGGCAGCCCGATATGGCAAAACTCTTACGTCGCAGACGGGCAACTCAGTTATCAAATTTGGCGCAACGTGACGCTGACGGGAGAATATCAATATTCGGGCATTGTCTCCAATGCGCCGCAGACGAGTGCCGTCCGAAATCTCATAACGATGAGCGCGACCTATAAGTTCTAGTTTGCAAATTCTAGCTTGCCAATTTTAAGGCGACGCGACGGCGTCGGCCGTTCGAAACAACTAGTAATAGTAATAATGCGTGTTTTCTTCGATCGCCTTGTTGACGACGACGCGAACGAGGTGACTCGACTGCAAATGCCTGTTGCATTCCTCGACTTCCGAGGCCTTCGAGTGACCGACTGCGGCGACGAGCAAGACGCAATCGATCTGTGGCAAAATGGCGATGACGTCGTCACTCGATAAAATGGGCGGCAAGTCGACAATGATAGTGTGGGATTGATAATTTCGTCTGAGATCCTGGAGTAAGGTGCGCATTGTCCGCGAGCCCATCAGTTCAGATGACTCTCGCGTAGCGGCCGTCGGCACGGCAATAATACGTTGATTGCCGGCGCGGACAGGTTGGGCGATCTTTGCCAGTGTAGTGCGCTCCCCAAGCACACCCAACACGCCGTCTCCGGCGGGCATGAGTCCAAGAGAATTAGCGACCTGGGGCCTTTGCAAATCCAAATCGACCAACACCGCCGACTGCTCCGGCTGCCGGGCAATGCTGAACGCTAGATTGAGTGCTGTGAGAGTTTTGCCGCAGCCCGGCGTTGGCGAGGTTATGCCGAGAATTTTCCAACCGCCCACGCCCATTGACTGCATGACTTGGGTTCGCAGCATATCGTAGGGCCGTGAACGCACGTCGGCACCATTATAGGCAATGATCCGCTTAGCCTGAAGCTGGGGCAGAGCGAGATTAAGCTCAGTGTGGTCTGTCTGCGGGCCACGCTCAACCGAGGTCGTGGCACCAGGATCGACGCGTCGCCGCGGCGTGACATTTTCCGCAACTTGAGCTCGCGGCGAGTCGATAGCGGCCCTGGCACGTTCAACTGCTTGTCTTATGCTTTCCATGTGATCTCGCAGAACGCACGCAACTCAATGCGGGCAAGCCTAGTGTAACAGACGAGTTATAGCATCTAACCAGGACCGATCGAACCACGTGAAGTCGATCGACACGCCTTCGATGACGGCGACAGCAATTGCTGTCCCCAAAATTGCAACCAGGGCCGTGCATAGCAGAATAATGTTGCGCCGGCGCCGACGCTCCTCACCTGGTGTCGCGAGGTAGGGGATCGTCACGATCAGGTGCCGATCAATCAATCGGGTCAGGTCGCGGCTGCCGCGGATGGTGCCGTCGAGCGTTTCGACTCCATAGACACAAGCCGCGCCGACCAACCCAGCCAGTGCGAAGGCCGCGCCAAACCACTTCAGCTTCTTTGGTCTGACCGGTTTTTGCGGAACCGAGGGTTGTTCGATGACCTGCAGGCGTTCGCCCTGCTGACCCCGTTCCATGCTTTCGCCCAGTCGGGCGGTCGTGAGCTTGCCGTTGGCTTCTTCCAGACTGTGACTAAGGTCTATTTCTTGTCGCGTAAGGACCAGGATATTGGTGTCCGATGATGCCGTGTTGACAGTTGTCTGCGGTGTTGTGGCAATGGCGCGCTTAAGCGAAGCAATCTTCTTCCTCAGATTTTTTATTCCCGGATACTCGTCCGAATAGATGGATGACAGTTGAGCCAAATTTGCTTCGGCATCAGCGAGATCTTTGATCTGCGCTTTTGTTTCCTCGGACTGGGTTTGGTTCTGATCGGGCGGTTGCTGCTTCGCTGTTGCAATTTGCGCGACCACGGCATCGTGCTCGCTCTGTATTCTCTTGACCTCACGCTCAAGGAATTTGGTTGTTTCAGCGGCGTTGGTGGTTCGCGTATTGGCATCCTCACTGAGAATAGAAGTGAGGAATTCATTGGCCACGCTCGCGGCAACCGCTGGATTTTCATAATCGAATGTCAGCGTGAAGGCGATCGTTGGGCTTCCTGAGACTTGAGTTGTCGCGTCAAGATCTACCGGTTTGATTTCCATTCTCGACCGTATCAGATCGAGCAGTTCTGTCCCGGACATCCACCCGCGCTCATTCTGGAAAAGATTGTACTTGTTCACCACCCCCATAAGATTGTCCCTGGCCATAATGCGCTGCTGGATGACCTGGACGCGCTCGTTGGCAACCTCAGTAATGGTGGGATGGACTAAGTAGCTGGGTATTTCCGGGGATTGGACGAGGATCTTACCTTCGGCGCGATAAATCGGCCGCTGCATCGAGACGACGGCGAATCCAAGCATCACAATCAGCAAAAACGGAATTACAAAATACAAAATTCGTCGTTTCAGGATGCTAGTGTAGTGGGAAAGATCAAATCCCTGACCGTTTTCCTCGTACAGAGCCGATTGCGAAGGGTCATAGGTCTGAACCATTTTTCTTACCTAAATACCAACTCGGGTCTGCCTGTCGTGCGCGACGATTGGCACCAGTGCCTAATGAATTTCGATGACGTCTCCCCGCAGCAGGAGCGTGTCGATCCTATAAGGCCAATCTTTTGGCCCTTCAATTGAAATTTATACTGCGTCAATGTTAAGACTAAAATAACGGAGTTTGACCGTAAATCTTACTGATTTCGCCTCGATCGCTACTTTCTTTCGCTGCCAAATCCGGCCAAAAGTGGGCGCGGCCCGTGGCCAGTTGAACGCTTTGTTTCGTTAAAACTGCCAATATGGGTTCCAAGAGTTTTCCGTCCAAGCCGTGGCTGACTTGCACAACCCCATAGCGCAGTTTATGGACCTCTGATGTACGAGCGTCATTACGGGCTTCGCGAAAAACCGTTTTCGATTCTTCCCGACCCCGACATGATTTACTGGGGTCAAAATCATCGTTTGGCTTTTGCCATGATGGAATTCGGCGTTATGAACAACGCCGGATTTACGGTCATCACGGGCGAGATTGGTTGCGGCAAGACGACACTTTTGCGCTATCTGCTGCGCAACATCGATCAGCATATTGCCGTCGGCTTAATTTCGAATACGCCGCGCGCAAAGGCTGATCTTCTGCAGTGGGTTCTGATGTCGTTAGACCAGCCGTTCGAGGATTCCTATCCTGTTCTGTTCAAGCGGCTGCAACAATTTCTGCATGATCAGTACAGTAGGGGCGGGCGCACGATTCTGGTTGTCGATGAGGCACAAAATCTCGGCACGGAGGCTCTCGAAGAACTTCGGATGCTTTCCAATATAAATGCCGACAAAGACCAGTATCTGCAAATCATCCTGATCGGCCAGCCGCAGCTGAAAGATTTGTTGCGATCGCCAGAGCTGTTTCAATTTGCTCAACGCGTATCCTCAGACTTCCACCTCAAGCCGCTTAATCCGAATGAAGTCAGTGACTACATCAACTATCGGCTCAAGGCTGCGGGCGCCACGAGGCCACTGTTCTCTAGCGAGGCTTGCCGGTCTATCGCGCATGCCAGTCAAGGCATCCCTCGCACCATCAACATTCTGTGCGACACTGCCTTGATTTACGGATTCGCGGTCTCAGCGGAATCAATTACCACCGAGATTGTGACGATGGTGATCGAAAATAAATCGCAGTATGGCGTGTTGCCGCTTACTGCGTCGCCAGCTTAGAAGGATCTACTGGCTGACGGTATTCTTCAACCCAGCTTGGATTCTCGCTAGCAAATCACTATCGGAAGTTTGGCTCAGTGCTTGCTTGAACTGATCTGACGCCTTCGCGGTCTGTCCGATTCCCAGATAGCTCATTCCCAGGTGATAATGGACCAGAGGGGAACTGGGCAAGCTCGCTGCAGCTTCCTCGAGCAGTGGCACTGACGCCCTGAAATCGCCCTGACGATAATAGATCCAGCCGAGCGTATCCTTGAATTGCGGGATCTGTGACTCTCGAAGACTGACTGCGAGCGTTTGTGCTTGGTCTAAACTAGCCTTGTCGGTGCGATGGTCTGCGAGCAGGCTTGCTAAGTTGTTCATGATGATGAGAGAGCCAGGCTGCTGCTTCAGCATATTTTCGTATTGCGAAATCGCCCCATCGTAATTTCCTTTCAATTCAAAGATGCCGCTCAGTGACAGCTGCAGGTTCACACTGTCCGGTTGTTGCGTAAGTCCTTGTTGAATGGTGTCCAGTGCCGCATCGATTTTCTGCTGGCGAATATACAGAGACGAAAGCGCCTGATAGCCGACATCGCTTTTGGGTTGACTTTCGATCGCAGCCTTAAAACTCTTCTCGGCTTGATCGGGCGTATTGTTTGCAAGCTCAATATCGCCTAACAGCACATAGGCCTCGGCATTGCTTGGATCTGTTTTCAAGGCCGACTGTAGATAGGCAATTGCCTTGTCGGTCTGCTTGGCGTTGACTAGCGCTCCGACCAAGCTGGCCATCGGCTGCGCCGCTGATGGAGCCGCCGCGGCCGCATTTTGGAAGGCCGCTATGCTAGCCTCGGTGTTGTGCTCGCCGCTTAATGCAGCGCCGAGAATCTGATCGGAAACGGCACCGCTATTGCCGAGCCGCTTTATCGCTTCGGCAATTTGCTGAGCGCCGGTCCAGTCTTGGCGCGACAGCTTCATCCCCGCCAGTGTGGACAAAACCTGTACATTGCTTTGCCAGCGGTTGGCTAATTCGGTCAAAACGTCGTAGGCACGGTCTGCACCACCGCGCCGCTGCAAGAAGGCGACGTAATCAAGACCGACGGTGGGACTGAAGTTGGATGCTTTCATCGCGTCGGCAAATTGTTTGTCCGCCAAGTCGATCGCGCCGTCCCGTTCATATGCGGTCGCTAGCATCAGCATCAGCGTCGCCGATCGCGGTTGATCATTGAGGGCTTCTCGCAGATCGGCAATCGCTTCATCCACCTGTCCGCGATCGAGCCGAATTGAGGCGCGTAGTTTGAGCGCATCCACATTGCGCTGGTCCGAGCTCAGAATGTCATTGACGATTTTCTCGGCGCTCTCGACGTTTTTTTGGCGAAGATTGAGTTCCGCCAGCATGATCTTCGCTGTTACAGCCTGCGTCGAGGAATCAGAATTACCAAGCGTTTTCAGTAAATTAAAACTGTCGTCGATCTTGCCCTGGCCATAGTCAAATTCAGCCAAAGCCAGCTGGTAAGGGAAAACGTCACCACCCGCATTGATGCGGGCGACAATCTCGTCGCGCGCCGCCGCAGGACCTCTAACGGTGTACAAAAACCGGATTAGATCCAGGCCGGATTGGGTATTTTTTGGATCTGCCGCAGCAATTGTTCGGAGCTCCTTCTCAGCATCGTCTGACCGATGCTGAAACGTGTACAGCTGCACCAACTGCTTAGGAAACGCCTGATTCTCTGGAAAGCGCTGCGCCAGATCTTTGAGCAACGCTTCGGCCTTGGTATAGTCCTTCTGCTGTAGGTAGATCCTAAGCTTGAACAGCTGCGTCCCGACATCCTTATCTTGCGTTTGCGGATTGGTGGACAGGAGCTGAAGCGCACCGTCTGGGTCGTTATTGGCCAGCCGGTCTGCAGCAAGAACGACCAACGCATCCACGTTTCCCGGATCGATCTTGATCGCAGCCTGGGCATCGTGGAGCGCCGTGTCCTTATCCTTAAGCCTGTAAGAAATGATGGCTTTAAGGGCCAGCAGGTTAGCATTGTTGTCGGCATTTGGGTCAGTGGACTCGCTTACAAGCTTGAGAGACGCATTGGCGTCCCCGGCGGCGAGGAGGAGCCTTGCGAGCTTGAGTCTCGTTGCTTCATCCTTGGGATCGAGGTCCAGGATCTCTCGCAGAACCGAAACCAGATGTTGCAAGTCGTGCGTGGCCTCTGCGGTTTCGGCGAGGCCGCGCCATGCCGGCATCAAATCCTTTTTCAGTCTCAGTGCATTACGGAATTCGATAGCAGCCTTGGCGTCATCGTGGGCTGCAAGATACTTCATTCCGCTTTGGTAGTAGCGCTGTGCACGGTCCTCTGGCGACCCGCAGCCTGCAAGTTGGAGTGCAACCAAAGCAACAAATACCAGGCGAATCGTTGCTGTACGTGAAATAAATGGTGTTGGCATAATAAGCTCGTTTACGCTCCTACAGACGCTCGTCCGAGGGTTGCGCCGCCGCCGCAGATTTGATCGATGGTGCTGCACCTGGCGGCAGGAATTCGGCGAGACGCGGCAACGCAACTTGCATGAACGACTGCAGGCGTTGATCGGCACTCTGCTCGGATTCGCCGAGACTGATCTGAGTGGTCAGGCGGACCAATGCGCCATCGGTTCTGTTCTTCACGATGGAGTCGGCAAGAAGATACCATTTTGCCCAATACTCGTCTGCAACCGCGCGGCCACGCTCGTCGAACCAGTAGTAGACCAGGCTGCGGCTTGAGCCATTCTGGATGATGACGCGGTTGTAAGGGTAGTCGGCGCCGCCGCTGTCGAAGTTCCTGCGTTCCAGTAGGGTGATGACCCAGCCTCCGCCTGGAAGACAGACGATCGGCGAATGGGGTGACTCATTTTTTCGCTGCGAGGCATAATAGGCGACATAGAGATTGATCGGCTTATCTTTGGGCCGCGCGTAGTCGGCCAGTATATAATCGTCGACCTTTAAGAATTGTTCGGTCGCCAAATCGAGCGAGGAGGTGTGGCCCTGCCAATCGGCAAGACGCGTAGGAAATGCCACGAACCGGGTTCGTTCTGGGATGATCTCTGAGCGACCGGAAACCGCGAGCACTGCCACTCCCCCCGTGATGAGTAGGGCTAGGCATGCCATGATCGGAATCTGGCCCAGGGATTTTGACGCCGTCGAATCGACTGGCGTCGCCTTAACGTTAGGCAGATGGAACACGTCGAAGAAACGACGTCCAGATAGTCGGGCTAGGAGGTACATTTCGACAGCCAATAGTGCCGAGCAGGCGAGAAAGATGACCCAGCCCTCGAAGAAATGCAGCGCTCCCTCGGCCATACGGGTGCCCCAGCGATCAACCAAGAAGCCGACCATGCCAATCCGAAAGCCGTTCATTCCGATAGCGATCGGGATGCTGGACAAAAAGACTACGGCACGTTGCCACAGCGGCGCATGAAACAGATAGGCTGCCAAGAAACTCAGACTGAGCAGGGGATAGAGATAACGCAATCCACTGCAGGCTTCGACGACCTGCAGCTTGTAGGTGCCCATATCAATGACGTTGCCATCGAGATAAACCGGTATTTGAAATAGATTGATAAAGAATACGCCGAGCGCCGAGGAAATGAGCTGAAGCTTCAGCGTCAGAACGGCATCAATAAAATACGGCAGCGGAATCGCAAAGAGCAAATAGACTAGCGGAATAAACGCCACCCGGAGAAGCGAGTAGCCGCCAATTGTGAGCACGATCCCCATAAGAGCAAGGACGAAGCCGACCTGGGAAAGAATCCAGATGGCGCTCAATTCGCCGACGATACCCATCACGATCGCGAGGACAACCAAAGCAACGCCTGTGACGCTTGGCGGGCCAATACTGACGCGTAATGCGTCGCGGCGCGCCCACAGAAGCCACGCACTTATGATGGGGATCAGGAAACCGTGACTATACTCCTCCTGTGAGTTCCAGCGATGGACCAATTCCAGCAAAGCTGCGCTGAACGTGGCAGCGCTAGCCAACACCGCGGCGATCGCCAGCAATGCGGTTAGAGAGAAAGCCGGGGAGGCTCTTTTAATGGACTGTATCGACATCACAATTGTGCGCTGGGGGTGAGTAAGTAATCTATCCCATTGAGTCGAAACTGTCTCCCTAATCCCCGAGAAACCCCGACGAAATGGAGCCCAAATCCTCTGCCTTTCAATAGTTTCCTTAACATGAGAAAAAGTCCGAAAAAGCGGGGGTCTATGGCTGTGGTCCGCGACAAATCGACTGCGACGGGTTTCTGGCTTGCTACGGCGTGACGAAAGGCAACGATAGCCCTAGGTACCTCTTTGGCTGTGGCGTCGCCGGAGATGGACAATGTCACGTTGGGGCCGTTGTGGGTCTCGACGATGACGAAATCATGGCTGCCGCGGTCGGCGCGCAGTTGCCACCATCTCGCAGCGATAGTGAGCGGCAAGATCCGGGTCAGGAGCAGACGTAGCAACACGCCGCCGTCATGCCAATAACGCCCGAAAAGACGGGGCTCCTCCTTGATGCGATATAGCCACTCAAGACCCAACCGTTGCACGAGGTAAGGAGCTCGCTTAACGGAACCGGCGAGGAAATTAATGGTCGCCCCGAGGTGTGCCCTGATCGGAACGCGAAGGCGGAAATGATTTCGCAATAACCACAACTGCCCATTTCTCGGGCCCAAGGCGGCCATCAGGAAGTCGGCGTTACTAGCGTTTATCCGATCGATAAAACGGTCCTCACTCAACTCGTCGACGTTGCCAAATTGGGGACAGAGCCAGCCTACGCATTTTAGATTCACCGAGTTGGAGTTTATTTGTTCGGCGGCCGCCGCAGCAACCGGCTCCGTCGATCCGAATAGGAATATCTTTAGCGGCCGTTGCAGACCGGATCGCGCCTTGAGCGCGGGAAAAATATCAGAGCCGGCAACTCGTCTTTTGATCGGAATTCCCAACAGGCGAGCAATCCAGATAATCGGCATGCCGTCAGGGGGGCACAGATCGCTTAATAACACGGACTCTCTAAATTCCGGATCGGTCTGGCTGGTCACTAAGAAATTGAGGTTGGGTGTGGACAAAATAAAAGGCCTGCCGCTCTCGGCAGCTGCGTCAATAGTGCGCAGGACAGCCGGCATCTCTATCGCATCGATGGGTATCCCGAGAATGCAGTAAGTCTCGCGAGAAAGATCGTCGGGGGCTGCTGTGAATGTGTTCTCGTTCATCCGACAAGCAAATCCTGTACTGCCAATTGTGAATATGCGCATTTATGCTAGTGCGCACATCGAGTTGCTCAAACCGGGACGTCTTCATCGACAACAGGTCATCAATGGCAATGACGACCGCCTTTTCAGCCATCACGCCATTGAATCGGTCTAAGTGGTCCGCCAGCGCTTACCCATTTTGAATCTATTGAATTAGCAAATTTGTGGGGCCAATACGACTGTCGCGTCGTCGCGAGTTCCAGCAACCAGCGACGCGCATCCAGGCACATCGGCACGTGCGCGAAAGAACCTAATGCAAATTTCTAACGGCGCTCAAATCGTCCTGACGGGTCAGACAGTAGCGCTGCAAGCGGCGCGCGAATACGATTTTGGGATGCGTTTTCGCGTTCGCGTGAACTATGGGCTATCGGGATGATTTAGATCAGGGATCAAACCGGGCTGCCTGGAGAACTAGATCTTCGACGCCGTCGCCACCCGGTGATAAGATAGCCGCCGCCTAAAACGCTTCCCAGCAGTGGCAGCGCGCCAGGCAGCGGGGTTATTGTAAGCCAGCCTTCGAATTCGGCAGCATTGTCGAACTCTGTACAGGATGAGGAGCAATCGCTGACGAAGTAATTCACACCGTCAGACCAGAGGTTTACGAGATAGTCACCGCTCGAGTCTGAGAAAACCAGGCCATTGGTATCAAGGTAGGTCGGTGAGCCGGGATAGTAAAAGACATAATTCGTCGGGAGGAATGGCGGGGAGGCCGGCGGTGCCGGAAACAGAGTGGCCAAAGTGTTGCACTGCGGACCGGGCGCGCAGGTGCCGGGCAGAACTAACACCGAGATCGCAAGGCTATCATTGTTTGCATTAAGGTAGGTGCCCGTAATCGTCGAAATGTCGATGTCATAACCCGCAGGTGAGTTCAAACTATTGGCGCTGTCCTGGCTTCCGGTGGTTATAGTCGCGTTGATAGTTACGCTGCCCGAGGTACCAAAGACACCATCGCCCGTAAACAGAAAGGAGTAAGTATCGGCGTGCGCTGGCGCGGCACCAACAAGACTCAACAAGCTAGCGCCAAGGGCCAGCTGCAGCAAAAACACTCGGCGTTCCTTGAACACCCAATTCCTCCATGAGAATCACTATCTACGGGACCTCAGATGTCTCATGCTGTAAATCCCGACGGACTCTATTATCCACACAAATATCGGCCGCGATGCTGATGTCGCGCGCCACCGCTTATCCTACCTGTCGTATTGTCGAGAAAATATGCTGTCGGCGGCGCACTGCGGTCCCGACAGCTAAGCTGCCAGTGCTCCGATAGCCTGTTCCGTAAGGTGGCTTTAATCTTCCTTAGCGTGGCCGTTGCGGCGAACCACGAGCCGCTAGATCATTGCGGAGGGGACGAACGATGCTGCGGTGTCAAATTCACCACGATTGCGGTCATGGGACCAATCGAGGACTGCTCCCATGACCTGGCGGTTGTCGCGCGACTTTTGACGAGCGTCGTGACTTTTACTTCAGCGATAGGATCGTAATCGAAGCGCTCGCTTGTAGCCCCCACTTATTTGTTGCCGTAGCGCTAATGACATGGGCTCCCTGGGCGATGCTTGAGCTTGACATCAGAGCAGAGCAAGCAGTCGTGTTGGAGCATGTCGTGAGGGGTGTGCTGCCGGACGTGATCGAGATCGAGGCTATGCCGGAACTGTCGATCGCGGCGGTAGCGATTTTAAGAGCGCTATTCCCCTTAAGCAGGGTCCCATTTAAGGGCGAAGTAATCGTGAGCGCAGGTGGGGTCGGCGTGCTAACGGAAATGCTCGACGACTGCGCAGACGTATTGCCCGCTGCATCATAGGCAGACACGGTGTAGGCATAGTTATTACCCACAGAAAGTCCTGTGTCGCTGTAGGACGTACTCGCTGTGGTGCCCACCTTTGTGCCACTGCGGAAGACATTATAGCCCGTGACTGTACCTGAGTTGTCGGTTGATGCATTCCAAGAGAGATTGATTTGCGTGGCCGAAGCGACAGTACCTGTAAGACCTGTCGGAACAGAAGGCGTAGGTGGCGTGCTATTGGTCGTTGAACCGCACCCGCTCCACCAGCATGGATTTGCTGAGATGAAGTTGATCAATGCATTGTATGTCGGAGAACTGAGAGGATTACTGTTGCCAGTAAAAATGTTCCATAGCGCACCCCACAGGCCATATTGCGGTTGCGGGGCCATAAAGTCATTATAGTGGTTCATACGATGCAAATAGCCAGCCGCTTTCCAGGTCGTTAGAAAATTTGTGTAGACCGTTTGCATGCACGAGCTTTGGTCAAAGGCAAGGAATAATGCCTGAGTCGACGGATCTGATGACACTAAGCCCGGACCACCCTCATACCCGAACATCTCTAAATTGTAAGGCACCGCGACATCATTATACTCTAAGGACTCCAAGCCCATAGCATATTGAATGTATCCGCTGGGCGCGCTTGGGTCATAACCGCCTTGCGTAAAGGCTTTGCAAAGAGACGATAGACCGCCGTCTGACTGACTGAACCACGATGACGGGACTGGACCTTGGGGTCCGAAGTATCCAGCTATTGCCATAGCGGTTATTCCATATTTATTCCCGCAGGGGGCACCGCTCCAATAAGTACATTGGAGAGCTTTGGTGGCGACCCCCGGATTTCCGGTCTGCTCTCCCATGAGGCAGACTACGCGGCCCGATGATGCCCCCCAATCTTGTTTCCACTCACTACAAATTTGAGCAACACGCATCCCGTAGTAATTGTAGGTTTGGTTGAAATCATTCGGCTGCGAAGGCCACGTGGCAGTGCCCTGAGCCTGCATCCAAGCTCCACTTGGAAACGCGCCATTCCAGACCTCATTCGAATATTCGAGATATAAATGCTGGTTGCTGCCAAGATTGGAATAAATCAATGACGCCGCGTTATTTACATAGGTATCGGTTGCTTGATACGGCACGTTATACCACACATCGGCGTTCAACTGATTGGCGAGAGCAATCATGATTTCAATGGGCACGCCCTTAACTTGATTGTCCCAAAATGCATCGGTGGTCAAAGGCCGGTCAGTCCAATTCGCGAGCGTGCCGAAGTTTGTTGCCCCCCAGTCCATAAAGCGAAGGGTTTTAAACGGAGCAATGGCCGATAGGAATGCCGGATTAAAAATCGCTCCGGCTTGGAAATTCGACTCATAGGCAGCTTGAACAACGTGAATATTGCGGATGTAGTTTCCGACATGTTGTGGATCAGTTGTCGTGATGTAAAGCCAAATGCCGCCAGCACTTGGCGTGACGTTGATCACATCGTGGCCTGGTGTAGAAAGAGCAAGATTTTTTACGGCGTCGAAACTATAGTTGATTGTCCCTGCGCCGTCGTACGTTACGATATACTGTCCACCTGGATAGTAAGGACTATTAAGACTTCGCTCCAAAAGAATGCCGACTTGATTGTAGTTCGCGGATCCACTCTTCGGCGCAAGGGTAGTTACCCATCCGCTCGAATCCACCCGTAAAAGATTCTCCTCACCGGTATCCCATGTCCCGCCGTTGACTTGCGTGATCCAACCGTAAGGCGCAACGGTCCATCCCGTCTTGAAAATGTCGAGAAAAGGCTGTTCTGGCGTATAATAAGTTACTGGGGCGAGATTCATGCCCAGCGGGGAATTTTGATTCGATTGCGCGTTCGCCGAAAGCGAGGCAAACGCCAGGATGGCTGGCAAAAGCATCCGTATAATCGTTTTCGCATGTGGCATGGGGTGTCCACTTTTAAATTTCAACGATACTTGCGAGGATAGTCGCTGTTTACTACTAAAACTGTACCGTACAACGACGATACGCAACACCATTTGATCGATGCCTAAGACAATTCATTAAAATTAATGAAATCAATAGCTGCCTACGGATCAGGTTCAGTTTCGATCGATACACGCGCGATATCTTGCGTAGGCCTTTATATTGCTACGCATTTGCAGACGCATGCAGGGCAGCTGATGTGGTAATTAAATCCTTACTGCATAGACTAAACGAATGTAGCTAGTTTGGGGAAGGCATCCAAAAATAATCGTACCGGACCCCACGATCGATACTCCCGCGGCGTTGTATCCACTGGCATCGGCTCATCTTAAATAGTCGTTCAAGTGGCGGCCGGCGCCCACACTCGCCGAGCGGCCCAATCTGACTGTGCTAAATCTCAAAACAGAAATTGTGACGCCATGAAGTCGACGTGAGTGCCGATGTTTAGTTTCGTTCGTACTCTTGATTTCTGTCGCCCGTCGTGGTCGAGAACATGACAAACGTACATTTGCTGATACCAGCTTTCGCCTCTGACTGGGCGGTAAGCAGGTAGACTGCGATCAAGATCAATCTTTCGCAGCTCATGCTCCTGATTGAATTCGGCAATCGCTGCCAATTCGCCCGCCCACTTATTTGCGAAGAAAGAACTAACGTCGTCGAAATACATGCTGATGGCCGGATTGTATTTTTCTGGCGCGCTCGTTAAACATCGCAATGCTGCGCTAGTGGCTGAATAAATGTCGACGTCAATGGCGATAAAACCTAACGGCGCAGAAGGGTCGATGGCATCGGTGAACGCGTCAATGGTATCGCCGATGTTGCCCCAAACGATCTTAGCTCGGCCGTCCAGTTTATGCAGGAGTCGGTCACGATCTTCCGTAGCAAAATCGCCGGGATTCCAGAGCTCTGGGTGGTCCTTGTAGCCCTGTACTGATGGAAGACCGGCGCCGGTATCGAAGCCAACAATGTGCAGCTTAATACCGGTCTCTTTCTCGATTGCGGGTGCAAGCTCAATCATATTTAAAAGACCGGCGCCGCTGGCCACACCGAATTCAATCACGGTAACACACTGTTTGCCAAAATATTTTGCAATGTCGGCGGCTCGTAACATACCGTACGCGTAATTGGCACGTAGAATCAAACCGTATCGTTCGCGCGCACGAAAGTCACCGTGGTGATTTATCCAGGACTGCTCTCCCGCCAAAGTGGTCCAGAGTTTTCGTTTAAGCCGTAAAAGAATCCTAGACGGCATTGCGAGTCCGCTCTCCTCGGTATTACTCTCGAATGGTGGGCATCTTGCTCTAGGAATCAATCACGCTCAACATAGTGACGCTATCCCACTTGATGAGGGTCCGTGTCGTTTTTGACCACGTCACAAAGCGCGCCTTCAAACGAATCGGTGGCATTGTCCCAAGTATAACGCGCGGCTGTTGCCAGCGCCGCATCGGACATTGCTCGCCACGCTACCTCGTTGAGGTTAAGAACGTTGACAAGACGATCAGCAAGCATCTCCGCGTTCCCAACGGGCACTAAGTAACCATTCTGACCTGACTCTATAATGTCCATTGGGCCACCCACCGTGGTCGAAACGACTGGGCACCGGCATGCCATCGCTTCCAGGGGCGGCAAATGAAAGCCTTCAGTGTAGCTGCCGCAAAGCCAAACATCGCACGCTGCATACAATTTAGGGATTAAAGCTTGTTCGGGGCGATAATGAAAAGTACTGTTAGCAGGTAGTGGCAGATGAGCGGCAATCGATTCAGTGCCGAATGTGACTATGCGCAAATCTGGAATTCGCTTTCTTACCAATTCAATCGCCCTTAGGCTAACGTCGAGACCTTTCCATCCTGGAGTGGCGTACAACAGCCCTATCGTAGGCTTGGCCTGGCGGGCGCGCGGGGGCGCGTTGAACTGTTGTGTATCGACGCCGTTATGAACAACCCACACCCTATGGTCGCCGTACTCTCGCGCAGCCACGTCTACTAGCCACCTCGATGAGGCGATCTTGTATAATGGCAATCGGTAGGTCGCTTTGACTCGCTCAATGGGTAGATAATCGAAAACTTCATGCTGTTGCATAAAATATGCTTTTGCGCCCTTTTTTGGTGACAGGTTTGCGACCCACTCGGCTGTTTCCCACCATGTTGCGATTACCACGTCACCATCAGGCACATCATCATCTAACACTGGCCTTGCAAAGTTGAGCACGTGATGCGGTATTGAAATTTTATCAAAGTGTGACGGTCCTGGCAGTGAATCCCTCGGCCAACCTCTGCCGCTTATAAGTGACTTCAACTTTCCTAAATATGACCGTCTCCGCGGTACGGATACAAGATTAACCGCGTGGCCACGCTGCTGCAGACGATCTGCAATATTAGCCACTACCCGATTGCCTCCGGCCAGATCAACGACCGGTAACACGAATGTCAGGCGCATATGCTGTTTGCTCTTTCAGCAAGTGTCGTATTCATTGATCTTCTCGCATGCTGCGATTAGCGTGGCCAGCATCATCAAAAGATTACACCGTCGCTCATCATAACGCTGCCGGTACTGACAGAAGAAAACATCATGACAGCCTACAGAGTCATGACGCGTGCGAAGCCTCAAAAGAAGCGCCGCGGGATCTCGCCGAATTGCCCTCTAACTGCGTGCCGAAGACGTTTAGTCGCAGATCCATCGAAAGGTCGCTGGCCGGATCGAGGAGGGGGCATGGTGGGCAATAGTCGGTCTGAACAAATATTCGAAAACCTGCGTCCTGCAGATTTGCTAACATCTCGGGCAGTCGTTGCGGCTCACCGGCAAACGAGTGATATTCGACAAAGATTCCCGACACATTCTTAAGATGTGATAAGCAATCCAATATAACATCGCACTCAGCGCCCTCAATATCGAGCTTCAAAAAATCAATAGGTTCGCCGAGCCAGTCGCTAAGCCGGACAGCGGGGACAGCCACGCTTGCTTGGTTAGCTGACTTTGAGACGTAGCCACTATCCGGGCCCGACGAAACAAATTGCACCGTACCCGTCTTGTCCGAAACGGCCGCGTGATGCACTGCAACATCGTGCAGACCGAATGAATCGATGTTTTTTTGGAGTACCTCGACAATGTTGGGGTCGGCCTCGAAGGTGTCAATCTTTGCGGAGGGGAATAGTTGCTTGAGGTAGAGCGTTGCCATACCAATGTTGGCGCCGGCGTCTATGATGCGCGGGCTTTTGTGTTCAGAGTGCATAGCATAGATCTGGTTTTCGAAGATGACACGATGCTGCAATGCGCATGACCGGCCGTCCACAAAAAACAACTGTGGTCCAAGCAGCCGCGTTGTTCCTGCTTGATTTCGGGGAAGCTTGAGAAGACGCTCTACTTCACGATATTGGCTGTCCGTTGTAAGCCTCGCCCAATGTTCGGCGCGCCTAAGCCCCAATGTCATCGTTTTGCAGCCCTCATACTAAAATGTAACATGCAAAAGTTCGTCCGATCGCTGCCTTCCTGACGACGCCAGTAGAACCGCACCTCGCTTTTACATTTGGACTTTGTACCTGCCATTCTACTCACATTTATTGCTGTATTCAATTCATCGAGTCACCAAATTGAATATCTCGGCTATCATTAAGCCCGCGAAAAATGCAGGCAAGATAAAAAGCTCCTTTGCCGCATCGAAAAGATCATATTTGATCTGATAGTAAATGGTCACCGGCGAGCTCGACAGCTGGCTGACAACAATTGCAACCAGTGCGCCTGGCACGCCAAAAAAGCGGAACCCCAGGGGAATTAGTATGATCGTGACGACGAGGCGAATTGCTATGACATTAGTAAAGATCCTGGGCAAACCACGCGCCAGCAGACTGAGTTGCGCAAGGTTGAAGGGAACTGCCAGTAATCCAACCGCAAGAACTTCTAGCATCCATCCGGCCTGTGCGTAGCGAGGATCATAAAGCAATTTGATCAAGATATTCCCGAACCCGATTAGCAGACCGGAGCAGAAGTATGTAAACGAAGCTGTCACGATATGGAACCGATACAAAGTGCGCTTAAGCTCAGGCGGTCGTTCGCGCTCGACCTCGCTGAGGGCAGGAAATGATACATCACCGAAAATCTTGTTTAGTATTTGTGCAATCGAAGTGACGATGGTGACTGCGATGCTGTAAATTCCCAACGTAGCGCTGTCGACGAAGCCTCCAAGCAGAATTCGATCGGCGTTGTTTACAAAAAATCCTAGAATCGATGAAAGGAACATCCATTTGCCGAAGTGGATGATGTCGTGAAAGGCCGATCGATCCCAGTGCCATCGATTGGCTACGCCGGGAAGCCAAATGTGACTCAGCAGCGTCGCTGTTAGCGTTGAAGAAATGGAGCCGGCGACCAACGCCCAGATCGAACGGTCGATCAGGGCCCAACCGATCATGCAGATCAGTCCAGCGATCTGAGCCGCGATTTGGATTTTCGTGACGCGGCTGAGCAAAAGGCCGCGGCTGGCTTCCGAAAGCTTGGTAGATTGAAACCCACCAATCACAGCGCAAACAGAGAGAACGGCGATCACGTAAGGAAGATAGGGGTCAGCATAAACACTCACCTTCGGCACTAGCCCAACATGACCGGCGACAAAGACCAACGACGAAATACATAAGGCAAGGAGCCAAAGCAGCAATCCTCGAACGATCTGGATCGACCATGCGGTGTTCAAATAGACCGGATCACTACCGCGCCTGCTTTGAATAATGTTTTGTGTCAAGCCAACGTCCGAGAACATTGCCAGGCCGGTCATCACCAAACCCGCAATCGCCATGACGCCGAACATTCCCGGCACCAGTAACCGCGTCAGAACTAAACTGCTCCCCAAGCGAATCGTATAACTGAGCGCAAAGCCAGAAAGTGTCCAAGAACCCGCAGCAAGAATACGTCGTTTGAGCGGAATTGGATTGGCTGGCGCGTTAGGCATGTCGAGGTCCGCGGGTGGCGCTATTTTATGAACAACAAGTGCGTACTCAGATTCAGTTAAAGGTCAATCGGACGATGGTGGTTCGTATAGATCGCTGAATTTTGGCTTCGATTTATATCATCTTGGTGTTGAACTTTCGCCCAAGGACGTGGAGAAGAAGTTACGAATGGCTATATTCCAAAGGAGCGCGCTGTGTTATGTCTTTATCTTGGTCATTCGCGTGCTTCTGTTCGGCTCATTGCTGATTTCGCAAAAAATCATGGATTTATTCGTTTCGAAATTGCGGACCGACATGCCGATCAATGCATTTCCTCTCGTTCAATATTTTTTACGATCGGTGTTGCCTGGTTTCAGTTGGATAGCGTCGGCTCTTTGAACTTTCATCGGTGCCACTAGCAAATTCTCCGTTGGAGTCGGTCTGCGCGTAGAGGCGTACAGCTCCTCCGCTCGTCCCAATAGAGTCCCGACAAGAAGCCAGGTCCAGGGCGAAATCGACGCATTCGGCAGTAGGTCGACAACATTAATGGCAACGATAAGCGCAAGCGCAGCCAGGTACACGGCTTCCCGCATCGATTGTGATAGCTTGAGCGCCATCGCCGCGCGAAACACGACTAGTCCCAACAGTCCGAACTGGGCGATAAATCCGACCAAACCGAAGGTTCCCAGGGTGATGATCCAATAGCCATCGGTGATGCTGCTGTCTCTGCCGTTAAGCCCATGATATACGCGATTACGCGCAAAGCGTCCCCAACCAAACCACGGGCGTTCCCAGGCGTGCTTCAGGAGTTGATCCTCATTATCGAACCGCGTCTTTAGAGAGGCTGCGCGGTCAGTGTCGATAGCAGTGGCTGCCTCCAGCATGGATTTTGTTGGGAACAGGTCCGCTTCCCGCAACAGCGGATAGCTCAAGGCAACAGTTACAAGAACGCATGCCACGCCTAGTTGCATGCGCGGGCTCGCCCAACGGATCAACGGTATCAGGACGCCACCGTAAACAAGACTGCTCAGGGTCCGACACAGCACCACTATGAAACTTAAATAGGTCGTAATCACGCCGGCCGGCAATCGGCCGATACGGGTCTGTGTGCGCCACAGGGAAGCGGCCGCAACAGCCGCAGTTGTGGCGAAAAAGGCCACTACCAGACCATTCTGAAGGAAAACTATAGGCCGAAAGCTGCCGTCGCGAAGTTCCGTAACAAACACACGACTGTCACCGTATATCCAGAACTGAAGCTGAGGGCTCATGCGAACTTCAAACAGAATCGGCAACGAGTAGGCAAGTCCGGCGATTGCCATAACACGCAAAAGGTCCGCGTTATCGTCGGCGCTCCGCAGGAAATCTCGAGCGAGAAAAAACGGCAAAATGAAAATAAATTCAGCGATCATAGCTGAGCCGGCGTCATAAGTGCCGACCCCGGGCAGAACGGTCTGGCCTATCCGAATCGTATCTCCGTTGAGCAGCGAGGTTATAAGGGGAACAATAAGGATGCTAAGAATCAGGACTTCGGCAAGTCCAAATCCTCGAAAGAATTTTGGCATCCGCCGGGCACAGAGCATGCATCCTATTAGAGCGGACAGATTTGGAATTGATTCTTTGCCGAATGCTGGCACCATTTCGAATTTAATCTGTGCACCGGGAGGCAGCAGGAGATATCCGCCTAAGATGGTCCATATGGTCGCCTGACCCACGGGGCGAGTAGAATAAAGATAAAGCGCCGCCGCTGGCCAAAGCAGCAGCGCAATATAGGCAAAAAAAGTTGTGTGCGTATCAGTCATCCGTGTCACGGAACGTGGTGGGCACGCCATAACCTCGACGTCGAGGACCCCGTCTTGGGCTCTTCTCCTGGCTCGACGTAGAAATTACCGGCCCTTCGCGGACAGCGCCGGGTAGCAACTGCGAATCTTGAGAGCGTCGATGAGGCGGGTCAGCTCTTTAGATACCTGAGACAGTTCATAGAAACCAAGCGCCCCCTCTAGATTTTTTTACGGTCGCCGGCAAGCGCGGTCAAGTAACTGGTAGGACTAGAGTGAATGCGGTATCGGAAGCTGTGGAGCAGCCGCGGCAGCCACCATGCGAGCCTGATCATCGGGACTCCATCATCGCCCACTCAGGTGGGTCATTTGCGAAGGATGATTGGCTTACCATGCGCTGTCGAATTGGGCTGTTCCTACGATTAGAGTCAGAGACCGTGATGCCGATTGCAATGGCCTTCGAACACAAGTTCACAGTCAATAATCCCCCGTTATGCAGACAACACCTGTCGGCGTCTCGGAAGCATTTGACGATGAGTCAAAAATGCAACGTCGCGATTTCTCACACAGCTAGGATGCGAAACAAAACGTCCGCCGAGATACGGAACAAATTCCGACGCGTTGTCATCTGAACAATGGCGCAGCTGAGTATCGGGAACCTTCGCGAGGCCGGCTAGTCAAGGCACACGGCCTAGAAGATCGAGCATAGCGCGCGCGATCTTCTCGTCGACTGCGGGAATGAAATGACCATCGCTCAAAAAATTACTAGTGTCGGTAGGCGACACTATTGCGGATGTGTTGATGAAATCAATGTGATGGGCTCGGAGCGTCGGAGAGGCTATTGCGGAAAGTGTGCCACCGTAGCCCCGATCCTCAATAAGGATTACGATCGGACGTTCCCCGGCCGTGCGTGCTCTGTTGGCGAAGTCGATCAGCATTGCGCGAAGAACAGGCGCGATCTCCGGCGCACCCGAGTACCCATCTGCCGCTCGCAGCGCAGCAGTACGAACACGCGAAACCCGTTGACCCCAAGCGCGACGGATCATCCGTGCTAGTACGCTATGATCGAAGATGTCAGTTTTGAAGATTGGCTGAGCATAGAAGTAATCATGGGTAGCGAGTTCGTCGACGAAGGCCCGCCATTTTATGGGGTTGGCGAGTGCCGCACGCAGATCCTCCTGCGTCGGGATCGACGATGAATACCCCACAAGGTGCGCGTCGGAGGTCAACGAGTAGCGCGGGTAGGTGAACGGTTGCGGAGCTTCGAAACTGGTCGTGAGACCGCTGATAGTCTCCATGCGGGGAATGCTCGATGCTAGTATACCTAAAACCTGGATAGACGCACGATCACGCTTCGCGTCGTCACGACGGACAAAACAAGCATAGCTGTGGTTCGGAGGAGCTTCGGGACCGCCGAAGCCTTGACTTGCGAGTCCTGGATCGAGCCGCACCATTTGATTCGCGATCCGATCAGAGAAAGACATTCCATAGATATCAAATGCAAGTTTGCCAGGCGGAGTTGAGGTAGCGATATCGCATTTTTTCGCAAGCCAGCCAGCCTCTACAATCGGGGCATCTTGTTCTGGCGTGGAGCCGACTTCACGCCGAAGCTTGCCCTCAATCGACCGTCCATAGTCAAAATATCTCTGCAGCGTGGATGACGGGCGCTGTGAATCTACCGGCAGGCGAAAAGCGAAGCCCACCGTGGTGTCGATCAAAATTAGTGCTCCAATCGTCCACAGTCCAATACTGAGGATACGTCGCCGGAGCCGATCGCGGCTGTACAGCGCCCTAGAGCGCGCGTGCTCAGAACTGGAAGTAGATGAACTGGACCGGAGCATTACTTGTTCCCATGACCAATATGAAGATAAGTGTCGCGTAAAGCAGTCCCTGCAGCGCGGGCGGCCAGCGCTCAAAGCTTTCCAACCTTTGCGCCCGGTAGTCGCAGAATTGGAGCAAACTCAATACGATAATGCCGAGGGAAGCTGCGGTCGTCGGCTTGGAGATGACGGACGGCCCACCCGCGCCGAAACCGAACAACAGAGCGGTGAACGCCCTGATCTGATCAAAGGAATGTGCACGGAATAGAAGCCACCCATAGCAACAGAAAATGAAGAACACGACAATGCGCAACGGCGTGGAAATCCAGTCCGGAAGTAGGCGCGGAGCACGCACCGCTCCACCATGGAGGTCGGTCGTGCCGCTCACTGCCTCAACGGAGGTGGGCAGCGTTTCACGGCCGTGGGTAAAGAGCCGGTGGCCGCAAAGCAACGAACCCTGATACGCTCCCCACAGTACATAATTCCACGCAGCACCATGCCACAGACCGCCAAGCAGCATAGTCAGGAAAAGGTTGAAATAGGTACGCGTCCCGCCCAGCCGATTCCCGCCAAGCGGGATATATAGGTAGTCGCGCAGCCAAGAGCTGAGGCTGATGTGCCAGCATCTCCAGAACTCGCTCGGATTCTTCGAGAAATATGGCAGGTGAAAGTTCACTATGAGTTCGATGCCGAACAGCTTGCTGACTCCACGCGCAATGTCTGAATAGCCAGAAAAATCACAAAAAATCTGGACCGCGAATAACAAGGTGGCAAACACGACATCGCTCTGCGAAACCGCACCGCTCGAAGTAAACACTGAGTCAACCGCGGGGGCGACGCCGTCGGCTATGGCGACCTTCTTGAACAGGCCTAGAAGTATAAGAACGATGCCATCCATCGATTGGGCTAGACGGATGCGGCGCGGCACGGAGAGCTGCGGCAACAGGTGCCAGGCGCGTTCGATAGGACCGGCCACCAATGGTGGAAAATACGCGACGAACAGTGCGAAATCCCAAAAACGCGATGTCGGCACGATGCGCCCTCGGTAAACATCAATCGTGTAGCTGAGCGATTGGAATGTGTAGAAACTAATGCCCACAGGTAGGACGACTGCTAGCCGAAGGCTGGTCGGATCAATCCCAATGGTACGGAAGGCATTCTCGCCACTGTCAATGAAAAAATTAAAATACTTGAAGAAACCCAAAAAACCAAGGTTCACAAAGAGCGAACACAAAATCAGTATCTTACGCCGCCGTTCCTTTGGCATACGCGAGATGCGATCGATCAGAAAATTGGCGATGAGAACGAACGTGATGGTGCCCACCAGCACCTGGAGACCCATTTTCTGCGGAGTTAAGAAAGTAGTCATTTCGACGTCGGTTACGGCTAGCGCTGACCAGGCGGGACAAAGAAAGAAAAATGCCGCACCGATCAGAAACAGTGACACCGTCAAACGCTGTCGCGCTGGCATATGTCTTTCTTCCATGAGCAATCCGATGGAGAAATCGATGGTAGTCGAGAAAGCAATCAGAAAAAGGAAACGGACGTCCCACCAGCCGTAGAATACATAGCCTGCGACGAGTAACATTCGATTCTGCCAATGAAACGGCAAAATGCGATACGCGAGGTAGACGATCGCTAAAAAGCAGAAAAATTCTAGAGAATTAAATAGCATCCGTACTCTCGGCGCCTGAGAGGAAGAGACAGGGATCAATTTTTGTAGCTTCCCGTGCCCGTCTGCATCCGAAAGCGGTCATGACCATCGCGCGTCGCGTCACGGAAAGTTCTGGATAGCCTAGTATTGCCGAAGCCGCACTATATGGCGCGGCGCACGATAAGATCACCCCAAAGACGCTGCTCCAAACAAGCAGGAAAGTTCCCCCTGAAATCCGCTCCGCTCATCCAACTCTCTAAGAGAAAAAAGTAATCCTCTTCCAGCGTTGCGTTGATCTCTACAGGCCCTGATCGCGATAGCAGTTCAATACAGGTATGCGCCCTAGCAATTCCATCATTGGTACAATGGTATTCGAGACTGAGGAACGGGACAGGATAGGAGAGACCGCGCAAGGTTTCCGATTCATAGCCTTCGACATCGAGTTTTATGAATCGCGGGATACCATTTTTTTTGACTAGTGTATCAAGGGTGGTGATGGGAACCTCCAGCGTTCCAGTGGCTTGGCCCACCCAGTCATCCAAAAGAGTTGCAAACGCACTCTCCGCTCTCAAATTTAATTTCGCGACGCCTTCTCGTTCGCCGGTTGCACTCTGCACCACGATGCTTTTATGCGCGTATGGAGCAGTGCGCGCTCTGATCTCGCGAACAAGATCTGGCTGCGGCTCGACGGAAACAACCGTAGCACCGAGCATTAGCATCATTTCCGTCTTGTTGCCCCTGTTTGCGCCGATGTCAAAACAAAGATCGTCCTGGCCTATGAACTGTCTATAGAAATCGATTCCCGATTGAAGGTCGCGACATTTTGAGGGTATTAGCGCGCGCTCCAAAAGCCTTGCGGGCCGATAGAGGCCAGTGGCGATGGCAATTCCTTTCAAGTGCTGACGTGACATTAGTCACCATGCTTCCCCATTTTCTCGCCTCTGACAAGGTGGGGATCTATTTACTGGAACTAGTGTGAGCCACGAAGCCGCATCCATCCCGACTGAACCGTGAATCTTATCCGTTTATTCGGATGGTATGACCGATCCGATATTCTTCGATCGCGTCTCGCTGTTTTCGTAGATCGTGCGGACGCACTGCTGGCATAACCACGAGGAAAAACGCGAATCGCGTATCCCGGGGCCTCGAGGTGGAAGTACCGCGCGACTTCGATGCCGGACAGAGTCGATGTTCTGCGTGCGCTAGGATACTGCCGTCAGCGAGGTTTTGACCGGGGGCTCGAAATGGATGGACGACGAGTGCGCAGCGGAGGACGAAGAGAGCGAGGGGCAGGATTATTGATTTGATTACTTGTATTCAATGAGACGTACCCGCCGATTGAGGGTGCGATCGGTGAGGAATTTCATTTGGCCCAAGCCTTCCGGGAATCGCACAAGCGTTTGGAACAGTGCCAGCGTTGCGCGCTGGCTCAACGGTCCAGAGTTACGCCATATCTGACGTAAAAACTGCAGAAGGTAGATTAGCCATACCACCCACCCCCATGGTTCGACTGTTAGCGTAATCATCAAACAGATAATGGGAAAACAAACCCCCCACAACCACGCACGGCTTGACTCCCACACAAAATGACGTTCAGGCGGCGCACCGTGTAAATAGGCACCTTGTGCAAACACGTAACCGCTACGCACCCCGCGTCGCCACCATTGACTGAAACGAGTCATAGCCGCGTCATGGTGTGTCATCTGGATGTCGAGTCGCCAGATGCGCCAGCCGGCAGCCCGCAGTCGGACGCACAACTCAGGATCCTCGCCGGCGATCATGTCCTCGCGATATCCTTTTACCGCCTCAATCGCGATGGCACGAACCATCATGTCGCCGCCACACGCGCACACTTCGTTTATCGGCCCATTCCATTCCTGATCGCATAGCCAGTTATAGACTGATCGTCTTGGATAGCGTTCACGCCGCATCCCGCACACGGCACCCACATCTGGGTGTGAGTCGAGAAAGGCGAGCGCAGGCTCGGGCCAGCGCTCGATCAATTCACAGTCGCCGTCCACGAATTGCACATAATCTAGTGTCGGAGCCATTTCTCGCAGGCGTTTAAATCCAGCATTACGCGCCCGCGCCGCCGTGAATGGCAAGCGTACGTCGAGTTCGATCACCTCCGCGCCCCAATCACGCGCCCATTGAGCTGATCCATCCTTCGAGCCCGAATCGACATATACAACGGTGGCTGCCGGGGTCAGAGACTGCAGGCAGCCCCTTAGCCGATCGCCTTCGTTTCGCCCGATCGCGACCACCCCAAACTTCGAATCCTTACTGCTCAGCAAGAGATATCACCTTGGATCTAATACCGGGATCATCGCATTCTCAACAAGAGTGTACGAAACTCTCCTGCAATTTGGCCGTCTCCTTATTCACATCGAATTCGTCCACGACTTTTTGTCGGCCCAACTCTGCGGCGCGCCTGCGAAAATCGTAGCTGTCGATCATTACAATGACCGCATTTGCCAAAGCCTGAGGATCAGACGGCCGAACGAGTAGACCCGTTTTCTCCTGTTCAACGAGTTCGCTCGTCCCGGCGACGTTGGTTGCTATCACAGGAACACCCACGGCCATTGCTTCGACTATTGAAATCGGAAGTCCTTCGGCAAGACTCGGCAGTACGAAAAGGTCTGCCGCGTACAACTCGCGCACGTTAGCAACCTCGTCGAGCGGACCCAACAGGTGCACGTGGTCCATGATCCCGAGATCCCTAGCCATCGCCTCAAGGGCATTTCTCTCCGGTCCATCCCCCGCCAGGCGCAAATGAACATCGTGCTTCCGATCGATAAGTATTTTGACCGCCTGAAAAAGAAATCCAAAGCCCTTCTCTGGCGCCAGACGGGCCGCACAATAGAGCGTCTCTACTTTCTCCCGTGGCAACCGAAATTGATAGTTTTTGAGATCCAATCCGCAGTGAACAATTTTGAGAGCGGACAAGTCTGTACATTCGGAAAATAAAATGACTTGGCTGCGGCAGAAATAACTGATGCATCGTATAAAACGCGCATGTGAGACCTTTTCTTTGATCCTAGCCAACGCTCCATCAAAGAAGACGTGAGGACCATGAAACGAAATGCTGTACGAAATATTGCAAAGTCTGGCGGCCAGCATTGTTACAATGCCACTGTGATCGCCAAAATGATTATGAACGTGAGCGACATTTCTCTTTTGCAAGACTTCCGCGGCCAACATCGCTTCCGCCAGATAGAAGCCCTGCCTCATAATCCCTTGAAACCCAGGTCGCGCAGTCGCGAAAGCGAGGCAAACCGTGGACACAAATCTAGTTGGCGACCGGATGATTATCACACACAAAGTGCGCGCAACTGACAATATTGATCGGGGCAACAAGAAACATGTTCGATGACCCCACTCGTCCATTACTTTGGCGTTCGTCTCGCGAGGTGCCGGTTTCCATATCGAAATGACTTTGATATCCATCCCACCATTCTGCAGAGCACGAATTTCCCGCATGATGAAGGTATCCGTGATACGGGGAAACCTGTGAAGTAAATAGGCAACCATTTTCGTCCTACGAACTTGTGCACATTAATAATTCGACGAGGTTTAGTGCTTCATGTAAGTGTCGCTGAGGCATTCCTCAAAACTTAACGGAGGATTCCATTCAAGTAATTCGGTAAGTTTGCGATTGCTGAAACGAAGGGGCTTGAATTGCGATTCGTAACGACGCGGCACAAGTAAAGACGGCAACCTGCCTTTCTTGCCGAACAAAATTCGGCTGGTAAATGCTGCCAGGTGAGCCATGCCCAGGCCGACGAAATATGGTAGCGGTATTAACCAGGCACGTTGGCCAGTTCGCGTCACATGTTCGCGTACATAACGCCAGACTCGGACGGCATCGCCATCGATTGCATTGAATGTCTGTCCGATAGAAGCCGGCTTCTCAAGAGCCGTGGCAATGCAGTCGGCGCAATTCGCCACATAGCAAAGAGGAAGACGGGTGCGCGGACCAAACATTACATAGGTGCGGCCGAAACGCCGACCCATCCCAGCAATTTCCTCATGCTGTCGACCCCAAATGAATCCCGGTCGCATGATGGTTAGATCCCAAGAATGGCTGCTCGCGAACTTTGTGACGACGCGCTCTTGCCATATCTTGGCGATTGTATAACCCCCCATATCATACATATCGTTTTGGAGTGTTGTAGATTCATCTAAGACGAGCTTAGCTTGCGACCAATCATACACGACGAAGCTACTTACATGTATTAGACGCTTGACGGGAGTCTGGGCCATAGCACTTAGAAAATTCTCGGTAGCCGCCACTGTCGAGGCGAATCGCAGATTTTCGTCGCCGGTTGTCGCGGCCGCCGCGTGGATGACGGCATCAATGTTGGCAAACGCAGATATGAGATTGTCAGGGACCCTAAGATCTGCGCGAAATATTTCGACGTGTGCTGCCCACGCGGGCGCGGGTGACGCAGGACGAATAATTGCGCGAACCTGATGGCCACCCTTCACTAGTCGCTCAACGACCTGTTGACCAAGAAAACCGCCTGCACCAGAGACCAGCACTTTCATAGCGTGTGCTCTGCTGCGCTTAATTGGTCGACTAAGCGCGCTGTTTCATCGATCTCCTCTTGAGATATCGGGGGGGATGAATGAGTTTCCAGTGCACGATAGGTGCGCGCCAACAACTCAGATAATCCGTCGTAGCTACTGATCCCTCCAAGTTTCCTCCAAAAGCCCGCTATTGTCCCTTTGAGGGTATCACGGGATTCAGCGATCCCGTCGATTAGTTTGGTGACTGCCGGTTCTCCGGGGCGAAGACGTCTCATCGTCAATCGGGGTGGCTCGAATAGATTGGCTTCCACATGTGCTCGCGTGCCACTCACGCGAATCCAAAATCCATTTGGTTGCGCATTGCCGCTGAAGGCCAGGTATGCGGTCGAGCGTTCACCTTTTACCAAGGCACGAAATTCATCAGTCGCCAGCGGCGACGTTTGGCTGTGCTTTGCCCAGGCAGTTCGTACACCTTGGACGGATCCGGTGAATTTGATGGCTAGATAGGCCATGTGAGTGAGAAAGTCTCCAACGATGCCCCCTCGCAGAGCTGCGGCGTAGTGCGGAACATTCTGATCGATATACGGACTTCCTGGTGCATATATGTCCAATGAGAGAGAAATCTGTACATCAATAATATCTCCAAGTTCGCCTGCACTTAGCAAATGGCAGATTCGTTGCACTGACGAGTGAAATCGATAGTTTTGATTTTCCATCAACACACAGTGTTTTTCGTTGGCTAGCTCCCTCAGCAAGCAGAAATCCTGGTAGGTGACCGTGATAGGCTTCTCGCAAAGGACGTTAAGTCCACTGGAAAGACATGCGTTTGCAATTGGAAAATGCGATATCGGTGGCGTCGTGATGTGGACCAAGTCGGGTCGAACATTGTCAAGTAAGTCTTTGTAGCTGGAATACCAATTCGCGATGTGAAAACGTTCAGCTGTAGCCTGTGCGCGCGCTGCTGAAAGATCACACACGGCCGCTACCTCGACGTTCTCCAACATCGAAAGTGCGGAAAGATGCTCGTGTGATATCGCGCCGCAGCCAATTATGACGCTCTTGAGTTTTGCCATTTGACGATAATGCTGGCGTCGGTTGCTGCAGTCTACGATTTTGAGAGGCTCGATCGGCTCTAAAACCTAGTTCGAATATATTTGCCCGAAGACTAGCGCTCTTACGCCCTGCTGATCGTTCTAGAAGACGAGGTTGACCCCGTCAACTTGGCGCGCCCACCAAAGTAAACGGGTACCAAGACCTACTATGAGGGGCCAGCAATTAGTGTTTTTTGTTACGCGGTAAGCCGACGAACTTCACCACTCGTTGGCACCCACGGCGGAGGGCTGGCGTGTCCTGATTGCGCTACGGCCCCGAAATGGCGATTACCAAACTTATGGAGAATTGTAGTAGGGGTTCCCAGCTCTAGGTGGAACGGCCCTTGGGCACGACCACTGCGGCGAGGATAAATCCATGTGATCGGATCACTTGTCCGTGCCACATGTTTGCTGAGCGATCTCTTTCCTCCAGCGAATGTCGCCACGTTGCTGTGTAGCCGTCACCATCCCGATCACGTTCAACTTCCAATTCGGTGGGTTCAATTGGTCGCCGCGCAGCTTTCCCAGCTGCTTCTTTTGCACACCAGATAATCTGGGTTTCCGTAGCGCGCGCAGCTACCGGCAACGCAAGGATTCGCGCAAGCTCCTGCCGAGTCAGAACGTGGTCCCACAGACGTGGATGGAGACCGTCTTCGCGTTCGACATCGATGCCAACGGCACCAATGGTATCGTTTCGCGCAACTGCCGCCGCGAAATGTCCACCGTCACGTCCCATGACGTGAGTTAGGCTCCCAAGGGCGCCGGTGGGCCACGATGGCGAACGGTCGGCCGCTACGGGCAGCTCGACCCCATGGTATCCGATCATTGCAAGAGCTCGCTTCGCGTACGCTCGCCCGCTCTCCAACTCAAGCAGCCGCTGAGCGTCTAAAGGACCCACTGACGCTCGCTCATGCGCGGTGAGCGGCGTCGCGTTATCGAGGAGCGGACCAGCGGTTATAAAAACCTGTTCTGGCAGTATTGAGCGCCATGCCTGGAGAAGCGCCAGTGAGTCCGCGACGGAGGATAGCCTACCTATTCGTGCGGCGCGAAACGTTTCAGCTTCGTCTAGTTTATCGATCATGATGTACAGTCACACGCGAGATGCTACAAAAATGACAATTCTCGATATTCTCGCTTCCTTGAGCAAGCCTCGGGGATAAGCCGTGCTTGCGGTTGCTTGACCGGCCATTCGTCAGCATCGAGCTTCTCGGAGTTCACTGCAATTTCGTATTAGGCAGCGTCTTCGGGCTGGGCATCGGCAAATTGACGCTGAGCATTAGTAGATAGGGATTTATTTATGGCGTCTGATCCATTAATAGGAGACGAACAAGGCGACTGGGAAACGCGGATCAAATTCGGCAACAAAGCCTTGGCTAATGATTCAACAAAGGGTTCTTGGAGCATGCTGGAATGGCCGCCCTCGACGTCAACTATAGTTAGAGTGTCTGTTAATGCCCCCCAGCCGAAAGTTTGATCAGTGTAGATATCGCGATACGGTGTGTCACCGCCTTCCCCAGTCTGCGCGCGGAGGAGGACGATAGCGGGCCCAGATAAGGATTTTGGCGTATAGAGATGCTCCGCGCAATCATATATCTGGCGCACGCTGAGCGACGGCACGAGTGCGGGCCAAGTTCGATTGCGCTGGAGCAATTTCTGCAACATCTGGAAGCGGGCGCGCACCGACGCTTGCCTCCCATGCCGCGTAACTTCCCAAACCAGTGCGTTGACCAATTTCCGCGACATTGTTTTGGCGATGAAGAGCCAGCGTCCAACGGTCGATTGCCCAGTGTTGCGCGCGTCGGTCACAACCTGCGTAAAGCGACCGACTCGTTTCTTAGTGAGGCGCCCTCGACGAATCGCAGCCTGCGGCGTCGCGGCATCGAGCAAGGCTACAAGTTCAACAGTCTCGCCGGCGCGTAAAAGTTGCTGTGCCATCTCGTAGGCAATCACTCCGCCCGCACACATTCCACCTAATAGGTAGGGACCGTGCGGTTGCCTTTTCTGCATTTCCTTGATGTAACAGGCGGCCATATCCTCGATGCAAGTATGGGCGAGCGGTACTCCCGCCATGCGCCGGGGTTCGATACCAAGCACTGTGAAGTCGCCCGGCATACGGCGCGCCAAGTTCAAGTACAGAAGCGTCTCGCCATCCCCGTCGTGTACAAGGAAAAAATGGTGCGGCCCACCGCGCTCGAGTTCGATAAGTGCTGCGGATCGTGGTGCATCCTGCTGCTCAATTTGACGCGAAAGGGCACGCACCGTTGGTGACTCAAGTATGGCAGTCAGCCGCAGTCTCACGCCAAATCGCCTGGTGATCTCCGCGAATAGTCGGGCGGCGACAAGGGAGGTGCCCCCAAGCGCAAAGTAGTCATCTTCCACGCCCAGACCATCGATGCCGAGCTGTTCTTGCCACAATGCAAGCAACTTATGCTCGGTGTCGGTAGCAGGCTCTGTCGGCTTCCCGACCAACGTCCTCGCCCGGACATCATGAGCACGAACGGCGCGTAGCACGTCGCCGCCGAATAAGAGAATACGGGCGAGATTGGCGTAACGCTGTGAGCGAGTTTTGTCCGTCATCGGACTGCTTAAGGCGGAGCTAGAGATCGCGCCCTTGTTCTCTTCCGCTTTGAGCGCCTCCATCACGGCGGCCGGATCGTGCCCCGGTCTGTGGGCAATGGCGAGTGCAGCATCCACCGGGATTCGATAGATCACTCGGCCTTGCTCCTCCGTCCGGAAGTTGGCTGCAACGCTCTCGGCGAACGCATGTGCCGGTTCATTTTTAGAGGTAGCTACATACGGTAAATCTACATAGGTTAGGTTGCGCTCACGCGCGATCTCGCCAAGCCGCCGTAAAATCGTATGCTCAACTCCCCGTCCTAGTACCCGGCAGCTCAATAAAAACGTGTCTACAACAAGTGACTCCGCTTCGGCATTCGCTATGACGATGCCCACGAGACCATAGGCACCGAATCGATCGCGCACTGTTACGCGCAACACCGTGCTACCTAAGCCCACAAGAGCGCGCATCTCTGGCTCGCTGCGCCGTACGGTGGTGAAGTTGAACTGATTTGTACGTTGGCTCAGTTGCGCTATGCGCGGCCACTCGTTGTCGGCCGGCTCGGCGATGTCGACAACGACCTTGAGTGACGCTATGAATTCGGCGATATCGGTAGTTGCTTCTTCAAGCTCCTGACGTGCGGCATTCTCACGATACATGCTGGTGCGACGGACGTCCTCATCGGTGACGTTGGTTTTGTCGAACATCCAGAGGCGCGCAAGGAACGATTCGACTTCGTTGTCAGGCGGGAGTTGCAAGGTTACGACTTGCGGAAGTTCCGCCTGCATCAGTGCGCATTCGACGGGGTTATCATCAATAAATACGAACGAATCCAATCCAAGATTTAACGTGCGCGCAAGTGATGCAATATTGCTCGGCTTTGACTGCCAGTTGATCCGGTGTGCGACGATATGCTCGAGTTTGAGCACCATGTCCGGTCTACTTTCAAACACCGTGAGTACATCGTCCTCCATATTCTTGCTAACAAGACAGACGAGCACTCCTTTTGCTTGCACGTCTCGAGCAAACCGCTGCACGAGTACAAGCGACGGAGGAATGGTAATTCCATCGACACCATCTTCGCCAACGACTCCTCGCCATAGCGTTTCGTCACAGTCCAACACCAATACTTTCAGCGCTGGCACCCGAAGAGCATGCACCTTGCGCGCAATCGCCAGAGCCAGCGACGCGTAGTATTCCTCTGTGAAAGGTATGTGTCCTAATTCATCGGCCAAGCGGTCGTAGCGCTCGCCCGTTGATACCAGGTCTATGTCCTCGGGCATCAACAGAGTGATGCCGGGCAATCGGCGTGCATGCGTTACCAAATTCGCGCTGGCCGCTCGGAGATCCTGTGCAAGTGCCGAGGGAACGCTCGGTGATGGGGGGAAGACGCCAAGTACAGTCGGGACTCGAACGCGGCGGGTGTACTGACTCAGGGCCTCCGCGAGATCCCGGGTCGTGCGTTCGATAATCGCACGCGATTCTTCAACACTATCAATATCGCGTACGAAGTCTTCTAGGCGCACGAGAACCGCATCGACGCCACCCATGTTGGTGGCGAGGAGGCTCGTGGACGAGAGTAGCTCTTGGAAGACCTGATGGTAGGGAGCAAAGCGCACATCCAACACGAGTCCAGCGTGCTGCAACGAGATTTGCAGACCCGGCAAGAGTGGCTCGGCCGTGAATGTAGCTGCAATAGCGATCGTCGCATCATGCGGTGTCGAAAGATCGGGCATTCAATACTTTCCCGGGCATTACAGCCCCGCCAGCTCTCCTCGGCCTTCCTGTGGGCCTCGCTCTCAGCCCGCCCAGACCACCTAAGCCTACACTTGGTATATCGAAACCGCGCTTTACCGAATAATTCGCCCAATTATAGGGTCAAACATAAGGCCGGTGAAGTGCTAGGAAGACAATGCTGCCCAGGTGGTAAAACTCGTCGCTTTAGTCATTAGTAAGCTTCGCACCTCGGCAACCGACGTCAGTTTCGAAGCTAGCGAGCTGGCGACGTCGTGTCTTTCTACGATGCCACCGGCGGGGAGAGCGCAGGATTTTGTACATCGCGTAGCTTGAATCCGGTCACAAACACGCTGTGTCGAATTGAATCCCGAAGAAGGAAGGGCGCGGTGGAATCTTCCTTTCCGGTAAGCGCAACGCGCAGTCGCCAAAGTGCGAGGCCAATTATGAACCCTACATCAGCCATTGCGGCGTAGGCGGGACCGTGGTTTTTTAGAAAATAGCGTCGGCGCGCTTCAAAAAAATATGGGGGGTGGCGCTTGGGGTTCTTAACCGTGATTCCGGTCGACTGGCCTGCGATGTGCATTATGAGGCTTGCCGGTACATACCAAGTTGGCCAGCCTACCTTCCGCGCGTTAAAGCAGAAGTCGACATCCTCATAATGCGTGTAATATCCTTCATCCAGGACACCAATATCGTGCAACACCTCCTGCCGAATGATCATGCTCGCACCTGATGTCCAATCAATCTCGCACGTTTGATCTGGATTCGGGGGTGCAGTCACCCAGTTTGCAAGCACTCGACTCATCAATCCCAGTTTCAGGTTTCCCTCGAATTCGCTCAACGGTGTGGGAAATCGAAATGCCGAGCGGTGCGTCTTTCCGTCGGGAAATTCCTGGGCGCTTCCCGCGATCCCGACCTTGGGGTGGGCATCCATGAAATCGACCAGCGCCCGAAATGCATTCGGCCGGACAATCGTATCCGCGTTCAAGAGCAGAAAATATTGTGGAGGGTCCGCTGATTGCAGCGCGGGCCGCAAGATCACGTTGTTACCACCCGTAAATCCTAAATTGGGGCTGACTGCCGTGAGCTCACACCATGAAGTCCAATCATTATCCGTAATTGCCTTTTGGATCCGTCCCGCGGAATCGTCTCCGGTGCCATTCTCACAAACGGCCACGCGCGTATCCGGCACGCTATTGATCTCCGCTGCTATCGATCGAAGACAATCGATTGTAAGGTCTGCGACCCGGTAATTAACGATGACAACTAAGAGCTTCATTTGCTTCTGATGTTTTGACAGTTTGGGAATTCCTAAAACCTCGATGCACAAGGGGATGTTATTTCCTAATGCAGAATGCCTTGCTCGCCAATATCGGGTCTTATTGACTTCCGTCAGCCGGCCCGTTAACCGCACTTTCACATCGGCGGGTCCGTCCGCGGCTTGACAATTGCGCTTCAGAACAATCCCCGCGAAGGTGCCGGCAAAGATGGTACCTTTCACAGGTTCCAAGACACGGCTTGTGCCAGAAGCAAGCGGCTGTACAGAGCGACGAGGTCCGGCAGTTGCAACCCTCTCAAGTCCCCGTCTTTATCCTCTGTGGCGGGCTCGGCACGCGCCTGCGGGAGGAAACCGATGTTCGCCCTAAACCCATGGTGCCAGTGGGGAACCACCCCATTCTTTGGCACATCATGCGATCGTACTCGCACCATGGTTTCAAGACCTTCATCCTCTGTCTTGGCTACAAGGCCGAGGTTATCAAGGCCTATTTCCTTAATTATCCGACGATGAATAGCGATTTTACCATCTCGCTCAAAACCAACGATGTGACCGTTCACAAGATTGATCACGATGAGGACTGGCAGGTGACGCTCGCAGATACTGGCGCGCTCACCATGACAGGCGCGCGAGTCGCGCGAGCCGCCGCAAAGTATCTTGGCAACGCAGACCACTTTGCCGTGACGTACGGGGACGGTCTTACCGACGCCAATCTTGGCGACGAATTCCAATTTCACCTCGCCCAGCAAAAGATAGGAACAGTGCTCGGCGTCAATCCTCCTTCGCGCTTCGGAGAGTTTAAGCTCGACCATGGCGAAGTCGTCGAATTTGCAGAAAAGCCTGAATTTGCCGATAATTGGATTAACGGCGGCTACTTCTTCTTTCGGCGCGACTTTCTGCATTATCTCAGCTCCGACGACGGCTGCGTGCTGGAAAAGGAGCCGCTGACAAAGCTCGCACGAGATCGCGCGCTCAATATTAGCAAGCACCGGGGATTCTGGTACGCCATGGACACACAACGCGACCGGGAACACCTGAATAAACTCTGGGAATCCGGAAACGCACCTTGGGATGGTCAACGCCGCTAGCGTGGCGCTAACGATCAAATATCGCTCGTCCACGCATTTTGGAGCATAATTAAGTCATGAAAGTTTTTGTCACAGGTCATAAAGGCTACATCGGTGCTCATCTCGTGGACCTGCTCAAGCAGGCTGGGCACTACGTCACCGGCTGCGATCTGGGTCTCTTTGACGGTTGCGCCTGGGAGGCGGTTGTTTCCGCGGATCGTGATCTACACAAAGATGTCCGCGACGTCACCATCGAAGATCTCTCTGGTCATGATTGTGTCATGCATTTGGCAGCGCTTTCCAACGATCCTATGGGCGAGGTGAATGCGGCAGCGACCTACTCAATCAACCGTGACGCGTCGATCAGGATCGCCCAGCTCGCCAAAAAAGCCGGTGTGCCGCGTTATTTGTTCGCCGCAAGCTGCTCGGTATATGGTGCCGGCGAGAAGCTCGATCTCAACGAAACTGATCCATTGAACCCGCTCACCGCCTACGCCAAATCCAAAATCGACACTGAACGGGGGGTCTCATCGCTAGCGGACGCGAGCTTCACGCCAGTTTATCTCCGCAATGCGACGGCGTATGGACACTCGCCGATGTTGCGGATCGATCTCGTCGTCAACAATCTGCTTGCTTGTGCCATCGCAACGGGGGAAATACGCATTATGTCGGACGGCTCCCCATGGCGGCCGCTAATCCACTGCCGTGACATTGCCCGCGCCTTCGTCGCTTTCATGACTGCGCCAAAAGAACGCGTGCACAACAAAGCCGTTAATGTTGGGGGTAACACGGAAAACTATCAAGTGCGGGATGTGGTCGACCAGGTGAAGAGGCTCATTCCTGGCGCTAAGGCAACCTATACCGGCGAAGTCGGCGTCGATCCGCGGAATTATCGAGTCAAATTCGATCTTTTGAACACGCTGCTCCCCGATTTCAAGCTGCAATATAACGTCGCCGCAGGGATGGAGGAGCTATACAGTAAGCTGATTGAGCACCGCTTCAACAAAAGCGATTGGGAAGGCGATCAATTCGTCCGACTGCGGACCTTGAAACGGCGTCTCGGCCTTCTCAAAAACGTGGCATAGGTCGAACGAAAGCCATCGTACCGAGCTGCGAGCGTCCATGATCTTCACCGCCACACCACTTCCTGGTGCTTACGTTATTGAGCTCGAAAAGAAGGGTGACGAACGAGGCTTTTTCGCGCGTGCGTTCTGTGAGAACGAATTCCAGCAGCACAATCTCATCAGCCATTTCTGTCAGGTCAACAATTCGCTCAGTCCGCACAAGGGAACGCTCCGCGGCTTGCATTATCAACTCAGTCCCAAGGCTGAGACCAAACTCGTACGCTGCATTCGTGGTGCGCTTTACGATGTGATCTTGGATCTGCGCGAAGGTTCACCGACCTTTGGCAAAAGCTTTGGCGCCGAGCTATCGGCCGAGAATCGACGAATGATGTATGTGCCGAAGGGTTTCGCGCATGGGTTCATTACGCTCGCTGACGATACCGAGGCTTTTTACTTCGTCGATGAATTCTATGCGCCCGAGTCCGAACGTGGCGTTCGATATGACGATCCTACCTTCAAACTACAATGGCCCGCGGCGCCAACTGTCATCTCCGACAAGGACAAGACCCATCCAAACTTCGATCGAACGTGGCATTTGGGCGCGCGGTGATGCGGATCCTATTCACCGGCGGCAGCTCGTTCACGGGTCACTGGTTCATTAAGGAATTAGCCGCCGCCGGCCATCAAGTAATCGCTACCTTCCGACGCCAGCTCGAAGAATACGTTGATGAACCTCGGCGGCAGCGCGTTGGCGCGCTGGCCAAAGTCTGCCGGTCCGTGTTCGGCGTGTCTTTTGGGGATCAAGGATTCCTTAGACTGATTAAGGAAGGTCATTTCGATGTCCTCTGTCATCATGGCGCCGACGTTACGAATTATAAGAGTCCGACCTTTGATGTCGCCAGCGCGGTCGCCAATACCACTTACCAACTGCCGCTAGTGCTGGACACTTTAAAAAATTCTGGCTGCAGCAAGATCGTTGTTACCGGCAGCGTGTTTGAGAATGATGAAGGCGTAGGCTCAGGCAGCATTCGCGCATTTTCTCCCTACGGTCTGTCGAAGGCGTTCACTTGGCAGACTTTCCGCTACTACACTCAAGTCCGACAGCTAACTTTGGGGAAATTCGTCATTCCCAATCCGTTCGGTCCTTATGAGGAACCGCGATTCACGAGTTATTTGATGAAAAACTGGTTCGCAGGGAAGGTAGCAGTCGTGAATACGCCGCTTTATGTGCGTGACAACATTCATGTGTCGCTTCTCGCAAAAAGCTACTCGCGCTACGCGAGGTCATTGGTTGATGGCATTACTCGCATCAATCCCAGCGGCTATATCGAGTCACAGGGCGCGTTTACTCAGCGCATTGCTAGTGAGATGCAAAGCCGTCTGAGCTTAAAGTGCGAATTCGAGTTGAAACCCCAGACCGACTTTCCCGAACCATACGCCCGGATCAATACCGACCTCTGCGATCCGAAAAGTTTGGATTGGGATGAAGCGACGGCATGGGATGGCTTGGCTGACTATTATTCCCGGCTCATGGGAAGCCCCAAAAGCGATTCATAGGCAAGCCTTCGCGCCGTGCGCTAAGTAGTTGATGTTCGCGCTTTGGAATTCAGTGCCTTCAATAAAATGCCGTGACGAGTTACATGCATCGACCGATGCGTAAATTGACGGCATTTTGCAAGCGCATTCATTCCCATGGCCTGTAGCGTTTGCCTGTTATGACTGGCCCAGTCCAAAGCCTTCGCGAGAGCATCAACTTGCCCGGCTGCAAACAATTGGCCATTTAATTGGTGATCTACAACTTCGCGAATCCCGCCAGTATCCGACCCGAGCACCGGAACGGCTTGCGAAAAAGCATCAAAAATCACTCGCGGCTGTTCGTCAGAAAGTGATGGTGCTAATACGGCGTCAAAGCTACGGAGCAGATTGAGGAAGGGCTCCCCATACTTGACTGGTTCAAGCATTACGACGCTAACAGAGTTCTCGGTAAGGCTAGCGGCCAGATCGGCGCACGCTCTTTGAAGGGGGCCGCTCCCTATGATCGTAATTGCTAACTTCGCATGCTCTTGAGCGACTTGACGTACGGCCTCGATCAATACATTGACACCCTTTTCTGAAACTAGCGTGCCAGCATACAAGAGGCGTATTTTACCGGTCTTGGAGGACCAGCAAACGCTGGCTTGATCTTCAGTCAAAATCTGTTCCTCATCAATCCACGTTGCGGGAATTACATATGCTCGCTCAGCGTTTTTTTTCAGGAATTCGTCGACGTAGGCCTTGGACGTAAAAAAACGTAAGTCGGCGACACTAATACAATATCGGTTCAGGTGTTCCGTGATGGCGCCTCGAACTCGCCGATGCCATTTTGCATCAGATGTGACTCGCCAGAACGACGACTCGACATTGGTCACGACGAATTTCGCTTGAAGCTTACCCATCGGAACGGCCATCCAGCCCTCACTAATTGGCCACCAGCCAAACCCCGTGTGTACAACTGTGGCTTTGCGTACACCTCGCCACATCTTCCAAAGCAATCCGGGGAGCAGAATTATTGCCCCCCAATGATTTTTCGAAACTGGCAGTTCAATAAAGTTAAGTCGGTCGAAAGGGGCAACGTTTAGTGGTACGTCGAGTTTCGTCGGTTTCGCGAAAATCCGCGGGCAAGCCACCGTGAGATCGGTTAAATAATTCAAATGAAGCGCAAGGTCCTTAGCCCAAAGTTCATTACACCAGCGGACCCCTTTCTCATCGATTATTATTGGAACGCTCACGCATAGGAGGTACGATTGACTAATTGGCGGCGCAAAATCCCTTTCTTGATCCGAATCGTCCATACGTTGTCATCATCTGGGACCCCCAGACGCCTGTCGCTCTACCTCGAATACTCGCGCCTTTCCCGGCTTCCTTGCAAGTGGAAGCGTGAACTGTTGCGGGGCGGCGAGTCGCGGTCGCCATCACCCAACGTCGTGCGAATGCGGTTGGCGTGAAGTGCGAATTCGCCTTGAAACCCCAGACCGACTTTTCCGAATCTATTATCAGCGGTTGGTGGGATAAAGAAGTATTATTAGAGAGTACTTTGCAATGAGGAGCGAGTAGACCGAAGAACAGGATTGCTATGGCTACCAAAAGTATAATCCGACGTGCACTGAACCGAGCCGCGAGAGCGACACCAAACTCAACCGATGCGGTTAGCGTGTCCGCTGGGGGTCACAAGCGGATGGAATTGACGAAAGTGGCTTAGGATTTTGCGGTTACAAATATCATGTCGCCAGTTCCGGACGTAAGATCATCGAAGTGAAATATCTCAACAAGACGGGGTGTTGCTACGTTACGAAAATTATCGATTAGAAAAAAGCGATAATTAAACGCGCTTAGAAAATCACATACCTCCGACGCGTTAGTTCCAAACCGGGGCAGAAAGGCTGGATGTACTTCCAAAAGCATGTCCGGCCGAATATCCTTCAAAATCCTTGACGCGCCGCGTAGCGCCGATAGTTCGGCACCGTCAATGTCGATTTTTAACAGATCGGGATCGGTGCCATGCTCACGAAAATAATCGTCCAAGCGTACCATGGGTGCGTGATATTTGACATCATAAGCATCGATGTTCTCGTTCCCAAATTTCGCAAGGAAGCTGCAGACGTGGGGAATGTATTCGAGCTCGGCGCTGCCATCGCCAACTGCGGCATTCACGAGTGTGATGCGCCTTTCTTCCAATCGATTTAACTTCATGTTCCTGAGCATAATTGGCTTGATCGTAATATCCGGCTCGAAACAGAAAATCTCGCAGTTCGGATTTACTAGCGCTGGCAGGATAGAGAACACGCCGACGTTGCCACCAACATCGGCATAAATCCTCGCAGTCTTTACCCGCGCTACAAGAAATTCGCATACCGCTGGCTCATAGCCGGAGAACTCGCCGTGCCAGAAAAATATATTGCTTAGGAAATCACTTGAATCGAATACTGCCGTGACACCGTCGGCCTTGATTATGAAGGTCTTATTTCGTTGCCAATATCGTCTGATTAGAAGATCTTTGAGTTCATTTCTGTGCGCGAAAACCGAAAATGCCGCTTGCGCTTTTTGCACCATGTTCAGTCTCATACCCGCCACCCCACAGACATCACCGTCCCTAGACCCTGTTCTCGAATGCTGTCCCTTTTCTGAGACGGTGACAAGTAGAGGCGCTGTTCCAGGCGCTAAAACTCCTGCTGGGCCGAGAACATCAACTCGTACGTGGCCGGCATCGTATAGCCGATCTGTCGAAAGAACGGGTCCCACCGCGCCATCACGCCTAGCGTCGTCGTCCCGCAATCGCGGCACTCTCGATATTGCCGCTCCGGCCCATCGCTTTCAAGGCAGAAGGCATCCGCGTCATGCATAAAGATATAGTCGCACTTGGCTCGATTGGTGCCCTCAATGATCATCACCCAATGCGTCCAGTTAGCGATCTCCTCGCCCGAACGGCATAGCCCGTGAAATAGTTAGCGTGAGGCGCGTCGAGTTCCCGGTCGCGGCACTAACGTTACTGATGGCTCCAATTTCCAAAGATCGGCGATGGTGGCATGGTGTCCACTCCGCTCCCCGATATCCGTCAAAATGATGCACCACGGCGAAGGGTAGAATGGGCCAACAATACGATTGATTAATTTGTGTCCTGAGCTGCCGATCGCTTCGATGCAGATGCCGCACTGTTCAAAAAATTGAACACGAGTATTGTTGTTAGTGCAAAGAACATCAGCCAATCGACGAGTTGCGGGATCAATAAAAAAGTTGAATGTCCATTAGGGTCGCCATTCAACCATAGTGTTGCCAAAATTAGAGCGATAAGACCGCGCCCGATTACCTTCGTTCGATCTTCATCTTCAAATGTACCGCTTCCCCAGTCCTGAAGCTGCGGTAGACACAACAGCAAAAACATCAAACGATAGATGAAATTTGATCCCAATAAAAATGTTCCAACGTAAATCCCGCTGCCAAAACAGAACGCCGTGCCAGCAGCGCTATTCGCGATTGTGCACACGAGGCTTCTCTGGCGCCAACTAAGAAGTGCTGCCGTGGCTGCTGCTAGGATAAGAGTGATGGCGACGAGCGTAAGAGGAACCCACGTGTCACCCAGCCCTAGCGGACTGAGCCCAGCTTCGTCCCGTAAATGATCCAGGCCTAGGAAGAGAACCTTGTATCCATACGACAACATGAACGTAGTTGGTGCATCATGCCGGATTATTGGAAGGTAATTTGCAATGAGCGCCAAATAGACCAAAGACAGAATTGCAATAGCCAGCGCAAATATAATCCGACGTGCACTGAATCGAGCTGCGAGAGCGACGCAAAATACCGGGAAAAGCTTCAAGACAACCGCCAATTCCGTCACTACAACCGTTAAGCAAAATCGACGCGCTTTAGTCTCCTGAAAAATCAATGCGGCTCCTGCAACTAAGGCTAGGATGGATAAATCGACATTGCCGCGCTCCACGCCCATCATTACCGAAGGGGACAACATGGCCATAGACGCGATCGCTCCAAAAAAAATAGAACGCCCTTTGAAAAGTGCGACCAACACTACAAATGTGGCAGCGATTTCCAGAGCTGACAGCCATGTCGCGTCAGAACCGTCAATTCCGATATGGCCAAACCAGAGCCAAATTGGAGGGATATCGATTGGTACAATCGGATAGCAAGCATTTGTACTGTACGGATCATAGCCCTTTGACGCGCAAGCCGCCTGCTGCATAACTCCGTGCATGTCAAAGAAATGAGGACTTAAAGGAGTAATGCCGAGACTGCGCCATGTCGGTTCCCAACCAACAAAATGGCCCAGGCAAAGCATTACCAGCAGAGTGATTGTCGCTACGCCGACAATGACGAAGCCAGAACCAATTCGACGTGAGCCATGGATCAATGTTGTTGACACGTGGTCTCCGAAACAGCGCGCGCTAGCGCTGCAATAATACTCCAGCGAATTGTGCCAGTTCGAGCGAGCGCGGCTCGCCTATTCTGAGGAGGAAAGGCTGTTGTGCCGCGTACTAGTCAAGATTCTGGTTGCGGTCACGGTCGTGCCTCTGGCAATTGCTTCGAACCACCGTGGCTGGAACGCGTCCCCGATGCACTGGCGCTCACCCTTGGCCGTGAGCGTTTATGCGTCCGGTACGCCACCAGCGGCCAGCGGCTCGCGTCCGACGGTCCGTTCCTCTCCGGCCCGAGATATGATGCCTCTCAGATAGCGGTCAACTTCCGGGCGCGTCCCTCCAAAAAACGCCTGCTCACCGCGACGTATCTGCTTCTCGGTCCAAGCGAAGTGAGCAGGCAAAATGTCCGCGATCTGCGCCTTTTGACCGAGTACAGATACGGTTTCTGTCCCTGGCACTTTCAGTTGCTCGGCTGCGACACCTAATGGCCCACTGTTACCTCCCAAATGCAGGAACCAGGGCAGCATCAGCAGGTTGTGTCGCTCCCGCGAAATGGCACGACCGCAACGCAGGTCGGTATAGTTGCAGATCATCTGCGATGGATGCAGGATTTGCGTCTCCGAGGTCGGCAGCACATTTCGCGCAGGACTCTGCCACTCAACCCAGAGCATAGTGTCGAAGTCAATCACACGCCCATCGACAATTCGGAGTTTGTTAAAGAGATCGAAAGGATGAAAGGTGGCGCGCAGCCAAACTGCGTCAAGCGACAGCTCAAACGTCATGGGGAGTTTCATGGCGCCCGTCACACCATTGCCTTCGTAGTAGCGAATTCCAAGAAAGTGCAATTTCTCTCTCTCCGCATGCGCGTGCACGTGATCAAAGAGCTTTGAATCCAGCACTAGCGCGTCCAGGTCGTGAAGCTGGACACGTCGCGTACTTGCGGCGCTGATGCCGATACACCACGAAAGCCAAGCGTAAACCCAACCCCAATCTATTTTGCGTGCCGCACGCAGTTGCCTCGGACTATAGCCAAGGATACGTGTTGGGACGCGTTTGGCCACGCGAGCCACAGCGTTTTTAACATCTTCGGGGACTGACCGAAGCTCACAATCGAAAACGAGGATGATCTCGCGCGCCTCGGCGAATTCACAGCGCTCCAATGCGCTTAGATTTGCTAAGACCACTTCGGGCAGTGTCAGCATACATGCGATCACTACGGTGTAACCGGTTGCTGGCTTGGCCAGCGGTTCCCACGACAACAGCGTTCTCAACAATAGCAACATCGGACTCCGCCTGCCTTGACGGAGGGTCCAATCCAAAGGCGCGCGCCAATTATCGGCTACAGTTGCTAATTTACGGACGCCATCATTGGAATTCATCATGTTGATTTATCGTCCGCTTACGAAAGACAACAGCACTCATGCACCGCGCTGCGCGAAGTCAGTCGCGATTTCGAAACCACGAAGGCAAATAGGATAGTGAATGTTCATTGTGGGCACTATTTCACTTCACGAAGCAATTCTCGAAAAGAGTATTTGACTTAAACGCCGAAATCCAGTGCATGATCACTTCTCTCTCGGGATTTGACTCATCGAAGATAACTTCGAACGGGTCCCATGGTTAACGTTGTCCATTTGATCAGTGGAGCCAATGTCGTAGGGAAACTTCCCCCCCGCATCAGTCCGAATTCTTCAATTAGATAAATTGCCCCACTAATCACGACTTCGCTCGAATAGTAGGCCTCCCATAGGGCTGGATGGGACTCAAGCGTGGTCGACACGCTCGGCAACGGATGTTGATCCTTACTCAGGATTGGGGATGAGATCTAAGGCGCGATATAATTTATAATTCGCAACCAGACGTTTGAAACCAGAGCTCGCGATCGTGTTCAAGGTGTTCTTCTGGACGGCGACGACATTCACCGCCTGTGTTCTCGCGGCGACATCAGTGGGTGCTGCCGAGATCCGAGTCGACCCATCGCGTACGGCAACCTCCGGTGCGGTTCTGGAGGGAAAGATTGAGACGGGCGATTTCGACAAGTTCAAAACCTTTGTTCTCAACGGTAACAATCCCGCTGAGATTTATCTTGCCTCTCCCGGTGGGAATTTGGCTGAGGCCATGAAAATTGGACTTTTGGTACGCATCCTAAAATTGTCGACAGTCGTACCGAGCAAAGCCATGACCAATCAGGGTCACTATTTGACTGCCAGCAGGCACAATCTGAAGGATCCAAACAGCGACTATATGTGTGCTAGCGCGTGCTTTTTCATATTTGTTGCGGGCATTCACAGAACCTCTGAGGATCTTGGTCCGGCTATCCTCGGCATCCATATGCCATTCTTATCGAACGACGACCTGAAAAAGCTAAATCTTGACCAAGCCACCGCAGTTGAGGACCGAATACGAACGACCGTCGGTAACTATCTAAAGGCGATGGACGTTCCCTCGAAGTACGCTGAGGATATGTATTCAGTGCCGAAGGGCAAGATTCAATGGATTAGAAACGACGAATTCCAAGCCGACTTCGCAGGTTTCATTCCAGAGCTGCGAGATTTGGTCGTCGCCAGATGCCGCAGTGCTGAGGTCGAAAAGAGGGGCCCGGTACCGTTTAGTGACACGTCTATGAAGAAAAACGAAGCGCAGCTAGGTTGTGAAAGAAAGCTTCAAGACGAGCTGGCTCGCGATGCTTACGACAATGCGAGAAAAAGGCAAAACGGTGGAACTCGTCAATCAACGTTCGACGGGCTATCACCGCCTTTGCCGAAGTAACCTGCACCAGAGACGCGTCAGGATGCTGTGGCCAGTTGTGAAGAAGTTCGATACGAGTCGTCACCTGGATAACCCGCGCTAATCGAATCGCAGCGTGCGATGGACATCATCTTCCAGGGATAGTTGATAAGCATCTTTGATAAGCGCAGCGACCTGCTATTCGATCACCGCATCGGCGATAGCGAGCAATGAACGTGGGACCGTAAGTCCGAGGGCCCTGGCAGCTTTGAGATTGATAGCGAACTCAAACTTCGTTGCCAGCTCGACTGGTAAATCGGCCGCGTTAGCGCCTCGAACAATTGGATCGGCTGGAACACTCGGCCCATACGCCATGAGGCCACCGGCCTCTGCGATCTCCTTCTTCGGGAAGAGCGCCGGCAGGCGCGATCCGTCTGTAAATGCCAGGATACGAGCGTGGTTATTGAGGAACATTTCGTCCGCCAAGACGATCAAACCATCAGCGCGCCCAGCGATGACCGTGGCAAACGCGCCTTCGAATTTATCTGGTGTCGACGCCCTCGCGACATGAAGTTCAACGCCTAGGGATTGTGCTGCCATTTGCATTTGCTGTAGCGCTTGGTCGTGACTTGGGTTTGCTGGATTCAGCAGAACGGCCAAGCGTGAGAGCCCAGGAACGATCTCACTCAGAAATTTAATCCGCTTGCCGGCCAATTCTAACCTCAGGACGCTCGGTTCGACAGTGTTGCTGCCAAGACGGCCGTTGGTGCTCACGTTCGTCGCAGCCAACTGTTTCTCATAGTACCTGTCGAACGGATAAATCGACGCCCGGATTTGCTCCGCGCGCAGGCTTTGGAAAATCGGGGAATTGCACAGGTCCTCGATCATCGCCCGGAAGGTGGGATACTCACGGGTCGCCCGAGGTGTACTATAGGTTACTGCAGCCGAGGGGTCGTCCAGCCCCTGGGCCAACATGCTGGTGGCGGGGAGTAGCCGGTCGCCGCTGGGTGACGGAAAAAGATCTTCCATGAGAGCCAGGAATAACAGGCGGTAACCCTCGTCGATCACTGGCTGACCCACTCGATCGCAAAACATGCGATAGGTCGTGATCGCCCCGGCGAAGTGAACCAGCCGCAGGGGAGGATCGAGGATGCCGATTTTCCCGGAGGGATAATCCTGAAACTGGGGATAGAGCATCGTGTCAAATACATGGAGCCCATGCGTGGTCTGCCTCCCGCGCCCCTTGTGGTCCAGGGGACGGTGACGCCGGGCCCAGCGGGCCGAGAACATCAACTCGTACGTGGCCGGGATTATGTAACCGATCTGTCGAAAGAACGGGTCCCACCGCGCCATCACGCCTAGCGTGGCCATCCCGCGATCGCGGCATTCTTGATATTGCCGCTCCAGCCCATCGCTTTCGAGGCAGAAGGCATCCGCGTCGTGCAGAAAGATATACTCGCACTTGGCTCGATTGATCCCCTCTACGATCATCGCCCAGTGCGTCCAGTTAGCAATCTGGCCGCCCGAACGGCGTAACCCGTGGACTACGAAATGGGCCGTCGCGCTCAGCCGGGCCAATTCGACACGTGAGTCACCGCAGGACTCCACGATTTGTCGCAGCGCGGCCGCGCGGTCGACTCCACACCCATCGGGGATAACGATTATCTGGCGACAGTTGCTCGTATCCAGATGCCGCAGCCCTTCGAGAGCGGGTCGTAACAGAAACGGCATGTCCATCGGTGATGGGAGTAGGATGGTATAACCGTCTAACGACCGACGGGGACGCCGCCAACGCCCGAACAGCGACACCATGACCAGCCATTTCCAGTCTATACGGGGCATCGATCGCGTTCTCGCATCAGTCATCTGTCGTAGCTTGATTCACACAATCGCCGACGCCAGTGCGCAGACGGGATTGATGTTGAATCCCAGAGTTTCTGTGATGACCCAATAGCTAATCGCGACTCACAAGTCACGAGACTTCTGGCCCTAGTTATTGTTGGAAGACCTGATAATGACTCGCATTTCTGTATTATCCTGACGCGCAATTGATAGTTAGAATAGTCATCGTAGATAGTGCGAGGCGATCATTTATCGACGACTACAGATCTGTCGGTGCGGAGCTAGCAAAGCCGCTCTCTAAGAAGCTCGACGCGGCGCAAGGCGTATGTGCGGCGCCGAACGCCCTAATCGGTGGAATGCCGTCCCGCTAAGGTCAGACCGATCGCGCCAAGAGTTCTCGTTTTTGCACGGGGCTCACTAGTGTGGCGATCGGGACTGCGCTGATTAGTCTTCTACAGCGCTGACTCGTCGGTCATCGGTGCGGAAATGGTTCCCTCTTTCTTGTGGTTTTCGACGATCTAGGGCATCGAGAGCAAACAGGATCTGGCCGACCTGGCGCCACAGGATCGCTTCATAGCGGCTAAGGCGATCGAGCGGGTAGGTGGGCAGATTGGCCAAGCGCAAAAAGCAACGTGCAAAGTCGGCGGCGGGCTCAACTACATTCGACCGAGAACCAGGTCGACTTCCAAATCCATTCGCGCCGCCGTGTAGCGCTCGATCGCCTTCGACGTAATCAGCCCGTCCAGACTCTGACTGGGTAGTGTCCTGCGATTTGGCTTGAGACTGACGGTCCTGCCTGAACGCACGCAGATGATCGGCCTGGATTTCGAATAGACCGGTTTCCATGGTTGTGGCGCGCCGCAATCGCCAAAGCAGACTGGCTAGCCGCAGGACCAATTCCCGTTCCACAGCTGATTGCGCGTCATAGTCAGCAATAATGGCTCCTTCGAACGCTTTGTAATCTTCCACATCCTCCAGCGCTCCGATAACCGTCTCAGCGGTTAGGCCGTGGCGGATCGCGTTACAGCGTGAACGTTGCTTGCCTTCTTCGGTAATCGGGCCGGTGCTCTTGAGCGCATTGCGACGGTTGGCCTCGATCTGCCTGAAGGACGTCATGGCGACCCAGCCGCAATAATTGGCTTCGTTTTGACTTTTGGGCGCCGCTTGCCGGTTGACCGATTGCGCTCGCCGGCTCTTGGATCGCTACTGACGACAGTGCCGGACGCCATCGAGGTCGCGTCCTCGATGGCCAATCTGCCAAAAGTTATTGGCAGTGGATGCGTCTCCAGCCACAGCGAGCGGGCGCTGCCCCTGGGATCAATGCCAGTCTTTCCCCACCATCCAACTTCATCGCCACAGCGATGAACCTCGCGGTGATGCCCCCGGCACAGCGGCACGGTGAACTCGTCGCTCACTTTACGAGCTAGTGCGCGGTGCTGTGCGAAACGCAGATGATGGGCATCTGACGGTCTGCGGCCGCAAATCAGACACGGCTGTCTGGCCACGAACCTGACGTGGTCCTTGTCACGAATCCGGCGCGGCTCAGGATGGGCTAGCTGGCTTTTGTCGATACCGTTAGTGGTTGGTCTTCTGACACGATCCGACGGCCGCTGTTCTGGCGACGCAGTAGGCTGAAGATCGGAGTCAACTGGCGACAACAGTCTATCACTACCGTCCGCGGAGCTTTCGAACGTTGCTAGCTTGACCTGGAACGCGTCCTCGATCTGCCGCGCGTCGGCAGTGGTCAAACTGTTTTTCTTGCCAAGGATTTGGTGCGCCCAAGTGGCCGCGTCGTCTGACGAAGTAATTGCTCCAAGTTCGACCATAAGCTGGTCGCGCAGCGAGCCCGACGCCTCGGTGCTCAGAATCGGCTTGACAGAACGCCGGAGAAGCTTCCCGTTGCGTTGAGGGGTTTCCCGTCGCGGAGAGTTTGGTGACCCGCCATTCAAGCGGTCCATCTTCGCATTGGACTTTTGCCCAGACGGGCTTTGGATAGGCGTTGCCAGATCAGGTGCATCGAGATCGTCTTCCCCGGCAATCCCGACCAATGTGAATAGCGCGTAGCGTCGGGCATAGGTCAGCGCCGCACCCATTCGGTGCGGCGTTTTCGTTTCGCTGATGGCACAGACTGGCCAATCTGATGCGATCCATTCCCCGGAAGCATGCGCCAGTACAGTGGTGAGATTGACGATACCGGCGGTCTGGTCGATTCCTGTGGTCTGAACCGTAGCAATCTCATGCTGACTTAAGGTCTTGCGCACGATGTCGAGACCGCTCGATAGCGGGGCATAGCGGAATGACCGTTCGACTGAACCATGACCATCCGGCCGGATTGTCGCCACCAGTGACTTCTCAGGGTTGATCAGCTCGGCCTGCGCCCTGGCCAAGGCTCCAGCGATTGTCCCAATGGTCTCGCTAGACCGCTGCATGGCTGCCCTCCAGATCGAGGAGGTCGAAGCTAATCGCGCCGGATTTGGAACGCTTGGCCCGAATGCCATGCCCAATCGCTTCCCTGGCATCCTCGGGCACTAAGGTCTTTAGCTCGCTCTTGGCCTTTTCGTGCTCGAGGAAGGCAGCTCGTGTCGAGCGGAATTGGCCAGCGAACTCAGCCCAGGAATTCGATGTGCTCATGTCAACAATCCGGACTGCCTCAATCCGTGGCCTTGGCGGTTCAACACCGAACAGGCGAGGGGGCTCACCGCTCTCGACGCATCGCCAGAACTTCCTCTCCGCGGTCAGCAGGAGATGCTGGTAGAGCGGGTCTGCCGAAATCCCGATCTCGACCCATTTGCCGCCCCCGGTAATAATCGAGAGTACGGCCTGCTTGGCATTGATCACCCACATATTGTGCTGCAGCTGAGGCATGTATTTGTCGGCCGCCCCCTCTTCAGAGAACGACCACGGCAGCATGAATTTGGCCTCAAAGACCGCACCCGTGTGTTCCACAATGCCGTCGAGCGTAGCGGCCATCCAGCTAAGGGCAGGGTGCTTCACGTGGCGCTGGACTCCGGTCAAAACTTGTCCGGTATTGCGTTCGAACCACTGCCGGTTAAGGGGCTCGGTGACCACCCCAAGCTGCACGATGAGATTCCCGGAAAGGTCCTCCGGCTCAGTCTCGCCCCGCTTCTCCCGCCATAGGCGGGTGAGGGCAACCTCGTCGTCGCCCATGACGATCCGGGCGTCGGAGCCGCCGATGAAGTAGCGTCGGTCCGCTGAATTCCGGTTTGTTGCGTGGTGGCCCATAGTGATTCTCCGTTCCGAGTGTTCGTTCGCCATGCTAGATCCGTGAGGGGCAAATCTGGTCGACTGATAGAAATTCTATTAAATTGACCAAGATGCCATGTCAATAGAAATTATATCAATTTCGGACGTTCCAAATTGACCACGATCCGGCAGGTCAAAGCGGCCCGTGCGCTGCTCGGGTGGTCCCAATCGGACTTGGCGCGACATTCAGGTATTTCGGAACCAACGGTCGCTCGGCTTGAGTCGGCCGATGGAGAATTGGGCGGTCGAGAAGAAACTGTGAGGAAAATCCGGGCTGCTCTTGAAGCCAGCGGCATCGAGTTCATCGAGGAGAATGGGACCGGCGAAGGCGTCCGATTTCGCAAACCGCGACACCCAAAGCGAAGGTAGCGTCTGAAGCGCCGCGCCGCAGCCTCACGTTATAAAAGATAGAGTACAATAAAATGGACAATCGATGATTGTAGTCACCTAAGTGAATAGGCAAAACGGAGCCAATTTATTCCTGTGTGTTCAATCGCTTGTAGGATAGCCGCCAATCCGGCATTGGATCGCGTTCAAACCGATGGCCGCTCGTGAGTATCATTCAAATGGCCAAGCCCACAGACACCCTATTGCAAATGCTGAGCCGCGCGATTTCTGCGTACAACGCAGGCAAGCTAGTTGAAGCCCAGCAAATATGCCAACTCATCGTAAGCGCCAAACCTGATCTGTTTGATGCGCTTCAACTTCTTGCTGGCATACAATCAAGACTGGGCAACAAAGACCTGGCGCTGGCGAGCTATGATCGCGCGCTCAAAGTGCGGCCGAACTCTGCTGAGGTGCTCTTTGCTCGCGGCTGGATTCTTCAGGAACTGCAGCGGTTCGAGGAAGCGCTAGCGAGCTACGATCGCGCACTCAAATTGCGACCGAACTATGCGGAGGTGCTCAACAACCGTGGCCTAACCCAGCATAAGCTGAAGCGGTCTGAGGAGGCGCTAGCGAGCTACGATCGCGCGCTCAAATCGCGGCCGGATTTCGCCGAGGCGCTCGCCAATCGTGGCCTTACCCTGCACGAGCTGAAGCGGTTCGAAGAGGCGCTGGCAAGCTACGATCGCGCGCTCAAGCTGCGGCCGGATTATGTCGGTGCGCTCGCCAGCCGTGGCCTTGCGCTGCATGAGCTGAAGCGGTTCGAAGAGGCGCTGGCGAGCTACGACCGCGCGCTCAAATTGCGGTCGGACTATGCCGAGGCTCACTCCAATCGTGGTGCCGCCTTGCGTGAGCTGAAGCGGTTCGAGGAGGCGCTGGCGAGCTATGACCGCGCGATTGAGCTACGGCCGGACTATCCCGAGGCGCTGTCAAATCGGGGGTTCACCCTGCATGAGCTGAAGCGGTTCGAGGAGGCACTGGCGAATTACGACCGTGTGCTGGCAGTGAACCCCGATCACGCTTATGCGCTCAGCGGGATCATCGGTTGCGTCAACAAGCTCTGTGACTGGCGTCGCATGACGGCTTTTGCGGATGAAGTGATCGCCCATGTCTCGGAAAAGAAGTCGATCATTTCTCCCTTCGCTCTGCTTGGCTACAGCGGCGATGTCGCGCTGCAACTGCAATGCGCCAGGAACTATATCGAGCACCAGCTACCGTTGCTCCCGCAGCCATGGTGGAAGGGCACGACATGGCGTCATGACAAGGTGCGGATTGCTTATCTGTCAGCGGATTTCCACCGGCACGCGACGACGTCTCTCATAGCGGAGTTGTTTGAGCGCCACGACCCGTCACGGTTCGAAATCATTGGTGTGTCATTCGGTGCTGATGACAACAGCGGGGTACGCGAACGGCTCGTCGCGGCGTTTCATCAGTTTCATGATGTTCGCGAAAAGACCGATGAGGAAGTCGCCAAGCTCCTTCACGATCTCGAGGTCGACATTGCCGTTGATCTGAAGGGATACACGCAAGATTCGCGGCCCGGCATTCTTGCCTATCGACCAGCGCCGATCCAAGCAAGCTATCTCGGCTATCCCGGCACGATGGGGGCCGAATTCATTGACTACATCATTGCCGACAAGACGGTAGCGCCGTTTGAACACCAGTCGTTTTATACGGAGAAGATTGTCCACCTGCCGGATTGCTATCAGGTCAACGACACTAAGCGGACGATCGCCGAGCGGACGCCAACGCGGCAGGAAGCTGGGCTTCCGCAGACAGGCTTCGTATTTTGCTGCTTCAACAATACCTGGAAGATCACGCCCGATGTGTTCAGCATCTGGATGCGGCTTTTACATGCGGCTGATGGCAGCGTGTTGTGGCTGTTGGGCGACAACGAGAGTGCGGAACGGAATCTGCGCGACGAAGCCCAGTCACGCGGGATTGACCCAGCCCGACTCGTGTTCGCCAGCCCATTACCCCTCGATGAGCACCTGGCGCGCCACGCTGTGGCCGACCTGTTTCTCGACACGCTCCCCTACAACGCCCACACGACAGCAAGCGATGCCCTGTGGGCGGGTCTTCCGATGGTAACGCGACTAGGTGAATCGTTCTCAGGGCGCGTGGCGGCGAGCTTGATGAGCGCAATCGGACTGCCCGAGCTTGTGACGCACAGCATCGAGGATTATGAGGCGCTGGCGCTGCGGCTAGCGAGAGATCCTGCCCTTCTCGAAGGATATCGCAATCGACTGGCCGCGAACCGGCTAACGCATCCATTGTTCGACACTGATCGCTTCCGACGCCACATTGAGGCGGCCTATCTCCAGATGTGGGAGATTTGGCAGCGCGGCGAGCGGCCGAGGCAGTTTGCGGTTGAGATCGAGCGTAATGAGAAGGTTTCGGGCAGCGATGAAAATGACGCGGCCTTAATCGAGATGCCAATAACAGACGATTCCGCCACCCATTGAGTAGCGCCGGCAGTTTTTGCTAACACACGTTGCCTTTGCCATCGACGGCGCGCGTCTGATCCGATTACGACGCGCAGCAGAATTCATCCACCATCACGATGCAAAATAGAATAATAAGCGAGTGGGCCATATGGCTTGGCAATGACGTCGCCCTGGGCTTGTCCACATCACTCATTTCGCACTATTGACGACAGGCCTTGGAACTTGCGGCCCTTCAGCGAACATTCGCTTGGTGGTGCCGATGCGAGCAGATCGATGGAATACAAAACCTCTTTGGATGCGCGTGAGATTGAGCCGGAGACTAAACTTGACTTCGATCTATGCATCGTTGGTGCTGGAGCAGCTGGCATTACGATTGCACGTGAATTTTTAAACACCAACCTACGTGTCTGCCTTCTTGAGTCCGGCGGCTTGCGTTCTGATGCGGCCGTAAACAGTCTTTCCGAGATCGATGATGTGGGGCACCTACCGGGAACAGAAGGTTTGAACCGACTGCGATATTTTGGCGGAACTACGAATCATTGGGGTGGACATTGTGTCCCGCTTGAACCAGATGACTTCGAAAAGCAGGATTGGATTGCGTATTCAGGGTGGCCCTATGACTATAATGAAGTGCGCCCTTATTATATCCGCGCACATGGTGTTCTAGGGCTTGGTGAATTTGACTACATCCCGGAGAATATCGGTTCGGGCCTCGGGTTCGAAACATTTCCGTTTGACAGAAAGACAGTCGCGACGACGGTCTCCCGATATAATCGGGTGCGTTTCGGTATTAGATATGGCGATGAACTTGACCGCGCAAAAAACATAAAGGTCATTTTGTACTCGGATGTTTCCGAAATTAATTTGGCTGACTCAACGGCTAATAACGTAGTCAAACTGTTAGTGAAATCCATCGCAGGCAATCAGTTTTATGTAGCGGCGAAATACTTTGTCATTGCGACCGGTGCAATTGAAAATGCACGCCTCTTGTTAATGTCAAACCGCCAACGAGTTTCCGGAATTGGGAATCACAGCGATCTTGTTGGTCGATTTTTTCAGGAACATCTTTCATACTCAAGTGGCTACATTGTTCCGAATACTAGGAATCCCAAGCTGAGATTCTATCTACGGGAATGGCCCTATGGCGACATTGGCGTGCGGGCGCATATAGCGCTGCCGAGCGACAAAGTGCGAGAACTACAGATACCAAAATATCGAGCAGAAATTGGATTGGTATCGGTATCATCGGCATACAGGCTCGCCAAAGCGATAAAACACAACGTTTCGGTTGGCGACGTGTTGGCGTTGATGTCCGATCCGGTTGGCCTAGGTACCGTCGCGCGATGTAATTCGAACGCTCCGCCTACGGCGTATCTGTTGATAAATCATGTGGAGCAAACGCCGAATCCTGACAGCCGAGTGACCCTCGCGGTGAAAAAAGATCCTCTTGATCGTCCCCAACCGCAACTGAACTGGAAGCTTTCTCCACTGGACCAAGAGGGGGTGATCCGGGCCCAGCGCTTAATCGCACATGAGGTCGGACGATCAGGATTTGGCAGAATGCAAATTGAAATGCGAGAGGGAGCGAACGACTTCCTGGAGAAGGCAGTCGGGCCCGGCCATCAAATGGGTACAACCCGCATGGACGACGATCCAGCCCGCGGCGTAACTGACGGAAATGCGAAGGTACATTATACTAACAATCTCCACGTAGCGGGAAGCTCCCTGTTTCCAAGGTGCGGGTGGGCCAATCCGACGCTGACGATTGTCGCAACTTCAATCCGGCTTGCCGATCACTTGAAGATCAGGTTTCGGGCGGACGGTGTGTGATGAAGGACAGTTCATTCGGTTTTAACCGACGCTTTTTTGTCGGCGGCGCTGCTGTCGTCGCGGCTGCATCGTTTTATATAGCGGCCGTCGCACGTGGCGCACTCAAGGCATGCAGCTATGAAGATGTTGAGGTGGGCTTACCATCAGAGCTGCAGTCGCTTGTCCGGATTGGCAATAGCTATCTGAGTGAGCACACCAAAGACGGCGAACTAGATACTCTCGAGGGAGCACTTTTTGATGAAACGGAGACGAGGTCGGCCAATATCCTTTTCGCTGTCCAACGTCGTCTGCTGGCGCTAGATCGTCAAGTCCGAGACGAATTCGCGCGCTGTGAAACCGTCATTTGTGATGGTTGGGTCCTCGCGAAGTCCGAAGCGCGGCTCTGCGCCATGGTCGCAGCACGCGCTAGGCGCCTCTGAGTCGGAGAGGGCAAAAGAAGCCGCCGTGGAAGCCATAACACGGAACGCAGCATCAATGTGTCACCTGCCTCCTAGCCTGCTCAGCCAAGGTTTTGACCTCTTCGTCTGAAAGAGCGCGATCATAGATGCGGACATCACGGACGTAGCCAACGAACTCACCGCTGGGGTCGTCGATGCTTGGCCCGTTAAGTTCAGCTCCGATCGTGAGCGGCCGATCTAAACTTTCTGGGTCGAGCCGGATTTCTCCGACATGGGTCTGCGTGCCTATTAATTCGCCATCGACGTAGAGCGACATTTTTCCTGTTTCCCCATTGTAGGTACCGGCCAAATGCACCCATTCTCCAAATCGTGGTTTATCCTGACCCTCTGGAAGCCGATAAAGGCTCACTTCATCGCCGCCCATCAAGCCAAGGTGCCACTTGTAATGAAGAACGTTATTTTCCGGCCCGTAGCCGAGATAGTACTGGTCGGGGTGCATCGTTTCTTGCCATTGACGTTGCACAACCGCGATGAACCCTGTTGGGGCCGAGCCCTGTGCGTTCTCGCTATCGGTAGCCGTGCCGAGAAGCCTTTCGGCTAACTGGATTGCTTTTTTCAATTTGTGTTGAACCTTCGACATATACCAATTGAAATTCGAATCTGGAATCCACAAGGTCCTCGGATAGATAAACGCCACGACGGTGATTTGCTTCTTCAAGCTGTTGAGGGATGCTGAAGGCGGAATCCGGACAAAATGATCATTGCCACCACTGAAGGAGATCGAACCGAAAAAATCTCCGGTACCCCACTTCGGCTCGAGCGTATTGGCGGGAACAATTGTTCCATCATTACCTTTACCGGAAGAGTCTTTGACCACGTCGCCCGCGCCTTCCTCGAACTTCCAGTGTCCCACTAATCCGCCGCCTACCGTCTGGTCCTCCGCCGAGCAGGGTTCAACGATTGGCAACGCGATAACGAAGAGAAACATCCCAAGGACGAGGCTGCAAAATCTTTCGCTCATGGCACTCGCATTTTTTGGTTACGTGGTCGACATGCGCCCCAAGAAGCCGTTTACTGCCAACTTAACCAGCCGTGGCAGGACCTTCGCGGGAGCTCTGCACCATGTGCCCAGGTGCAGCGAGACCCACGATCGGCTCTATTTTTGCTGACATAACTTGAGTCCGCATGGGCGACATTGCCGCAAAAAACGCCAGTCGCATAGCACTATGCTGCCCCCTCGATATTAACGATAATTCGCATAGTGGTGGGCCTTTAATTAAGGGACCCAATATGTTGCAATATTGCGTATGGATTAGAGTCTTATGAAGATCGCCATCTATAATTTGAATTTTGCCTTTCTAGGTGGCGGTGAACGGCAAACGTGCGCCCTTGCTGCCCATCTCGCCAGAAAACACAACGTAACGATTTTTGTGAGCTCGCCAGTTTCGATCGAGTTGATCAAAGCAAGCTTTGGTCTCGATCTTTCCAATGTCGAGATCATTTCCCTCGAGCATAAAGACTATTTGACCGAGATCACCCGCTGCCAGCCTGATTTGTTCATCAATAACTCACATGGCAGCAAGCTCCCCAGTCCCGCGCATCGCGGAATTTATATGTGCATGTTTCCTTCACGTCCTTCATTCAGAGCGATTGACCTGAGCAGCTATCAAATAATCACCGCCAATTCCCAATTCACGGCCAAATGGATCAAGCGGAGATGGGGGCGTTCGTCTGAAGTTGTTTATTCGCCATGTCCAGACATGGGGCCGCCATCGAACAAGCAAAAGATCATCCTGAATGTCGCCCGATTTTCTGTGGATACCAGAGGGCATCCCAAGCGACAGGATACATTGCTGCATGCCTTCAGGCAGCTCGTTGATGACGGTCTTCGCGACTGGGAATTGCACCTCGTGGGCCATGTTGGCCCTACCAACAAAGATGCAGCATTCGTCGAGTGGCTAAGGAACGCTGCGCTCGGCTATCCGGTTCATATACAGCCCGATATTGAATTTAACGAGCTTCAGCGGCTTTATCAGCAATCGTCGATCTATTGGCATGCCACCGGCTTCGGAACGTTCGAGGCAATTCAGCCAGGTAGGCAAGAGCATTTTGGCATCTCGATCATCGAGGCCATGTCAGCTGGCGTGGTGCCGGTCGTTCTCAATAAAGGCGGGCCGCGGGAAATTATCAAGCCAGGCGTGAATGGATATTTGTGGAACAGTCTATCCGAGCTCAAAGCACTCAGCGTCAACCTAACCAAGGATCCCCAATCTTTCCAGAAACTTTCGACAGCTGCCGTTATAGACAGCAGGACCTTTAACGTCGACGAATTTCTCGATCGTATGGACCGGATCATTGAAAGAATAATGGCACCCGACTATCACGTGACTCCCGCGAGCGGACGATTTCAGAAGTGGTCTAATTTCTTGGGATCGTCTGGTCTGGACCGCGGGGCCAGCGCAGGAAGCGCAAAGCACTTGCCGCTGACGTCGCCTGATCAATACACTTGACCGAATTTAGCGGACATCGCCTCACGACGCAGTTGGCGTCAAATTATTGGTGTAGGATTATTGGTGTAGCGTTGTGACTCCACAGATTATTGATTGTCTTCGACTGTCAGGAGCCGTCGAGCCGCCGCTTGTGGAGGCGCTCGAGACCCTCAACGGTCGGTTGATCGCTGGCGCAGTGGTGAGTGGGGATAGGTCGTCTTGGGCGCCGGTTCTGGATGGTGTGGTAGCACTCAGTCAAACCACCGCCGGGTCGCCTCCCACATCGGCGGATGACCTGGCTGAGATTGGCATCCCCCCGCCGCTATTCGCTGGTCACCGGGAATGGATATCAACTACCGATCCCGAACTTGCGCGCGTGCCTTTTGGTGCCATAGCCGACCGGCTTCTTGCCGAAGCCAGGACATTGGCAACAAGCCTGGAAGCGGGCGCAGTAGTGGTTGTCGTTGGTGACGATAGCGGCTGGGCGGCCTGTTCTGTGGCCGCCGTGTTGCCGGATCAGGTCGTGATCGCCGTGATTGATAAGACTGGCCCGCTGGGGCTTGGCGGCTGCCGCCGGTGGCTAGCGTCGTCTGATGCGCCTGGCAATCTGACCGTTGTCGTGAGTGATAGGGGAACCCAGGCCTTCGCTTCTGAAGCAGTCGCTGCGGTCATTGACGTGGCGGCGCTTCGGCCAAGCGCCGCGTTCGCACCTCCGGTAGAGGCCGAGCCTGATACACTCCATGCGCTGATCAACCCCGACGCGCCCATCGATCTCAACCGTGCGCAGATCGGTGAACGGCTCTTGTCGGACGCCGAGACCAAGGTGCTTTATTGGGCGAGCCGTGCCGTCTCGGTCATCTATACCGCCGAGCGGACAGGATATGGCGCCGCTGAGGTCATCAACATCCTCGCCGGCCTCCAGGGTGAGGGCTTTGTCCGTTTGCAGAGTTTGCCTGCGGCGATGGCGAGGCTGCATGTGTTCTGGAGTACAGGCGAGGCCATACTGCCGCTGACGGAGCAGACGCTAGGACATATCGCCAAGTTCGGCTTTCAGCACTTTGCCGATCGCGTTTACATCCATAATGCCGATGATGGCAGCGCGATTACGTTTGGCGAGGCGGCCGAATTGATCCAGCGCACGGCCTCAGCGCTCCACCGCGATGGGGTTCGCAAGGGCGATCGGGTCTGCATTCACGCGATCCCGCATGTCGAGGTTCCACTACTGTTCTGGGCCTGCGTCCATCTGGGCGCGGTGTTTGTGCCGATCGGCTCGAATTGGTCACGCGAGGTCGCGGCCAGCGTATTGGACCGCTGCAAACCAAAACTCTTGTTCATCAATGACGAGATTACCGACCGGGTGCCTGAGCACTGGCGCTCGCGGGCGATCCGGCTTGATCCAGCCGGCGACACTGCGGATCCGAGAGCTCAAGAAATCTTGTTCTCCAATTGGCTCGGCAACGATCACTTGGTTCCCCCAGATCATGCTGGGCCAGACGCGGCGATAGCGATCACCTTCACCTCGGGAACCACAGGCGTTCCGAAAGGAGTCCTGCGGAGAAATGGCGCATTCATTAGTGGCGCCCAAGTCTCCGCGCGCTGGTGCGAGATGGTGCGCGACGACGTATTCTTTTCCCTCGCTGAGTACACGGTCGCATCCGGGTTTCGCGACAGCTTGGTCGCCCAGATGATGTGCGGGGCCTCAACTGTAATCGCCGATCCGGTCCGACGTGGCAATGTGCTGGCGCTAGCTGACATCTGCCGGCAGTACGGAGTAACAATACTCAGGATATTTCCTGCCGCGCTTCGCCGCCTCAGTCAGGTCAGTGACCGGCTAGTGCCGGACAGCTTGAGGACATTGCGACTTATCCTGTCCAGCTGTGCGCCTCTGCACCAGGAGACACTCGACAAGCTCGGCGCGCTTTCTTCGGCTCGCGTCATGGACAGAATGGGTTCCACTGAGGGTGGTGGGCCGATAATTGCCAGTGATGCTTCGAAGAGGTGGGGCAGCGTCTCAGCGCATGGCGGTTATCCCTTCCATGATGTCGTTGTCCAGACCATCAGCGAGGAGGGCAGGGTGATCCGTGATGGCGCGATTGGTCGGTTGCGGATCTACACCCATCGCAGGATGATTAGCTATCTGGACAATCCGAGACAGACCTCAGAGGCGATACAGGACGGGTGGTACATGTCCGGGGATATGGGCGGATGGGAACCGAATGGCCCACTGCGTATCGCTGGACGCGCCGTGGAGATGATTAAGAACGCCTGGGGCGAAAAGGTCTTTCCGAGTGAAATTGAAACCGTGGTTATGGGCGATAGCCAAGTGCATGAAGTTGCCGCCTGTGGTTACACCGATGCGGATGGCATCGAGCGCATTGCTGCGTTCGTGATTCCCAATGGCATACCGAAAGACAGTGATCGCCTAGGCGAGGATCTGAAGAATCGGGTGCGTGAAGTGCTTGGTGACAGCAAAGTCCCAAGTGTCGTCATGCTTGTCGACGATCTGCCTCGTTTAGCCCGCGAGAAGGTCAACAAACGGGAATTAATGGCGAGGTACCTCCAACTCGGCGGTTGATAATTGGCGTCAAATTATTGGTGTAGGATTATTGGTGTAGCGTTGTGACTCCACAGATTATTGATTGTCTTCGACTGTCAGGAGCCGTCGAGCCGCCGCTTGTGGAGGCGCTCGAGACCCTCAACGGTCGGTTGATCGCTGGCGCAGTGGTGAGTGGGGATAGGTCGTCTTGGGCGCCGGTTCTGGATGGTGTGGTAGCACTCAGTCAAACCACCGCCGGGTCGCCTCCCACATCGGCGGATGACCTGGCTGAGATTGGCATCCCCCCGCCGCTATTCGCTGGTCACCGGGAATGGATATCAACTACCGATCCCGAACTTGCGCGCGTGCCTTTTGGTGCCATAGCCGACCGGCTTCTTGCCGAAGCCAGGACATTGGCAACAAGCCTGGAAGCGGGCGCAGTAGTGGTTGTCGTTGGTGACGATAGCGGCTGGGCGGCCTGTTCTGTGGCCGCCGTGTTGCCGGATCAGGTCGTGATCGCCGTGATTGATAAGACTGGCCCGCTGGGGCTTGGCGGCTGCCGCCGGTGGCTAGCGTCGTCTGATGCGCCTGGCAATCTGACCGTTGTCGTGAGTGATAGGGGAACCCAGGCCTTCGCTTCTGAAGCAGTCGCTGCGGTCATTGACGTGGCGGCGCTTCGGCCAAGCGCCGCGTTCGCACCTCCGGTAGAGGCCGAGCCTGATACACTCCATGCGCTGATCAACCCCGACGCGCCCATCGATCTCAACCGTGCGCAGATCGGTGAACGGCTCTTGTCGGACGCCGAGACCAAGGTGCTTTATTGGGCGAGCCGTGCCGTCTCGGTCATCTATACCGCCGAGCGGACAGGATATGGCGCCGCTGAGGTCATCAACATCCTCGCCGGCCTCCAGGGTGAGGGCTTTGTCCGTTTGCAGAGTTTGCCTGCGGCGATGGCGAGGCTGCATGTGTTCTGGAGTACAGGCGAGGCCATACTGCCGCTGACGGAGCAGACGCTAGGACATATCGCCAAGTTCGGCTTTCAGCACTTTGCCGATCGCGTTTACATCCATAATGCCGATGATGGCAGCGCGATTACGTTTGGCGAGGCGGCCGAATTGATCCAGCGCACGGCCTCAGCGCTCCACCGCGATGGGGTTCGCAAGGGCGATCGGGTCTGCATTCACGCGATCCCGCATGTCGAGGTTCCACTACTGTTCTGGGCCTGCGTCCATCTGGGCGCGGTGTTTGTGCCGATCGGCTCGAATTGGTCACGCGAGGTCGCGGCCAGCGTATTGGACCGCTGCAAACCAAAACTCTTGTTCATCAATGACGAGATTACCGACCGGGTGCCTGAGCACTGGCGCTCGCGGGCGATCCGGCTTGATCCAGCCGGCGACACTGCGGATCCGAGAGCTCAAGAAATCTTGTTCTCCAATTGGCT